>MDSZ01068151.1_pt1 | contig 11133 bp, 10 predicted proteins | sample 811201 | NCBI WGS metagenome assembly MDSZ01 (sample SAMN05326647, study PRJNA326480) | marine metagenome | isolation source: seawater | place: Indian Ocean: North | collected 2010 | reverse complement strand
TCATTGCAGGATGCAGACATTTGATTCGTTTCATCGAGTCTACAAATTTTGTCTGCAAACGCATATGGATTCAGAATACGTGTCGCGCATTGATTCCGACTTGAATTTGGGAACTGCATCTAAAGAGATCAAGCAGCTAATACAAGAAGTCAAGGCGTTTCATAGTGTACGTCTGAAGCTGTGCAATGTTATTCAAACGAATTTGAACAACGCGTCGTTATTAAAAGAATTGCACAAAGCTCGAGGTCTACATCAATACAATTGCGTTCCAAACAAATCGACGTGTGCGATATGTGACGAAATTTTATCTAAAGATAACGGAATTTTGTTAATATTAGATAATGTACACCCATATACGGTGCACAATCGTTATAAAGTTATTCTATATAATTTTTGGATGCTTGTGCATTTTACAGACGAAATCGTTAAATCTTGTAAATATTCGGATTCGCAAAAAACCATCCAAGTGCCCAAAAGCATTCGAACCATTTCCGAACGGGTAGAATTTTTGTCGAATGCACAGGACAAGAAGCGGTCCAAGCAATTGTATTTGAAATTAAAGTCTATCGCACAATACATCCAAACGGAATTTCCTACAATACCTATAAACCAAAGCGAATCTTCTTCAAAATGATATGTAGAACATTGGCTTGGGTATTACTCCTCGTACATTTTTTTGTGCACGAACCTTTCAGAGAACAAATGTTGGCAATCCAAACAGTCATATGTGCTCTATGTAAAGATCTCAACCCCTTGTATATTGTTACTTTTTTCGTAGTTGTTATTTATTTCGTGCAGACGTCGCACGAATGGCTTTTATGGTCACAGTGTCTGCACCATTTCGTTGTTTTGAGTTGCATTCTTGCAGAGTATTATATTAGCGATTGGCACTCGTGGTCATGGATACTACTTTGTTGGTCGATCCGATGGCTTGGTTCTGTAAGCATGTATTATCAACATCCGCTACGAGCAGCGATAAGGTGTATTGTCTTTGGTCTTGTGGCTCGGCCACGATTTGCAAACTCATTTAAAGACGGTTTCAAATGGTCTTGGATTCTCTTGGTGCACGAGCTCGCGTTCGTCATGCTTCCCGTTCAAATGCTATATGAAGTGTACAAGAGAAAGAAACTTGATTCTGTAGTATAAAGGCGTGAACAGGCATTAGATAAATGGAAGTACATGTTTTAATACTTTCTACAATGTCATCCATGATGACGAATGCTTTTTTAAAGTACAATAATGTAGACATTGTCGTCGATAAGGATATTCAGCGTTTTAACTGGACCAGGTCTAAATTACACCAAAGAAAATTGACCATTTGGATAGCATGTCACTCGCCATTGACAAATGAGCTGCTGCCCAGTTTAGTTCCGTATATGGATGCGGTAGTCTGTTTGTATCATGACCACGACGCGCTGTCCTGTCTGAAAATGCGTGCGGCTATGGAATCTGTGTCTCGTTTCCATGACATCATTTATCCAATGATGACAGCCGTTCCCCGACTCCATCGACGACATCAATCGCGCATACAAAAATTTTACAATAAAAACGGATTCGAAAGAGAAAGGCTTACAGGTGCGTTACACGAAGCTGTTGAAAGAATACTAAAACTTGACTTGAATATTGTAAAAACATTAGACGGACTCGTATAAACCATACCATTGAAGAATGTTGGGTATACGGTACCAAACAAGTGCAAATGACATGACTGCAAAGAAACTTCCAAAAGACATGGTGCACATGGTGGTCGCGCACGCGCGTTTTAGAACGCCGGCGCTGTCTTCGACTCTACGACCAAGCCCAGTGTCGATCTTGTCGCACAACGAATCCCAGGCTAATGCGGACGCCACCATCAAAGAAAACCCGACAATGAGCCAGATGATCGTCAAAGCAATCAACCCTTTTTCCTGGCTTGAGAATGCCTTGATAGTGCGAATGGCATTTGCTCGTGTCAATGTGTTTTTGCCAAGGGCATCATTGAATAAAGTGAGAAGCGTGTGCGTGCCAAACAGTATAACTTGCAGGGCCAAAGTACCAAATGTAAGCATTCCAAACCATGCGAGTGCAGAGCTTGCGCCGAACGGGGCACATTCGTTTTCGTCAGACGTGCGCTTGCAATCGGGCGCGACGATCCAGCCGTCGGTCCAATCGGTATTGCGGTTCTTGGTGGCATCGTCTGTACCCGCTTTGCAAATATAACGATTGTCGGCAGATACGACAGATGAGAAATCAGGCGCAGATGTATCCACTGGTCCAAGTGCGTCCTTTATAAAACTCGTACATCCCAAATCATCAATATCTTCGATTTGATAGCCACCGAGAATTTGTTTCAGTTGACCTTCTTTATCGGCATTTTCTTGTGCAGTGTAGACGTCGAGTTTAAGGGAAGCCCCAGGGAAACCGGCGGCATCCATATTGGCGCCAAATGTAATGAACGTGATTAATGCTAGAATGCCAGCCAGAGTACCAAACACACCTCTGGCAATGTTAATTCTTTTGGATGCTTTCTCGTATGATGTACACATTAAAGTTTAAAAAAAAACAAAACTACTTATATAGTGCCTAAATAAGAACCACGCTTCAAATAAATAGAAAGCGTTGTATTGCGTTGTTTTACATTTTCAGGCGTGACCTGTACCAAAGTGTTCATAAATGACTTTTCGACAAACCATCCATTATGTATTGAATATTCGACAGCTCGACATACTATGTTAATCACCGTTCCGCAACCACGAATAGTCACATCCGTCAAATAGGGCAAATTCAAATGGCGAATAATGTCTTCCACATTATCATCTCTTTTGACTGTGATTTCTAATGACGTTCGTAATGGCATAATCGTCACGTGTAAACTCAATAAGCCTTCATTTGTTGGTTCAAAATGCATAGACACGCAATGTTTACGCCGGCGAAATGTGTCACACGCAAAAATTAATGATGCTTTGTCTTCTTCTGTGTACTTGATCACAAAAGGGTTTTGACTCGCTAAATGTGTTTCGATATGCTGAATCCAATCTTGTTTTTGCATATAGTCTCAGACATATTTAATATATACTACGAAACATCAAATGCCTTCTGGATTGCATCGCCGGATGGATCTAGACAATTTTTAAACGCCGCATGCCATTTGGCAGCCACGTCTGTCGAACAAGCGATGGACGATTGAAACAAAACGGTCTCGTCAGCTTTTGAAATCTTTCCAAAGCATTTACGAAATACACTGCGATACAGATAAGCCTCCTTTGTATCTGGAGTTTGAAACGGAAATGTTTTCTTTGCCTTTGCAAAATCTGCATCGGATACTTTTTTCTCCGAGTATGACTTGCACGAGTCGATCCATGCAGAGCCAACTGCGTCTGAGAATTGAGCTTTTGTCCTTTCTAAAACATATGCAGGTATATCCTTTTTGAATTGCTCCCGTAGCCACCATTTTTCAATTTTGGGACCATTCGGATGTGTACCGGACATTTTATCGACAGTCGGTAGTTGATTCATCGCAAAGTCCACGACTTGTTTGTCTAAAAATGGCACTCTTGTCTCAATGCCAAAATCGCCCATCGTCTTGTTCGCTCGCTGACAGTCGTACGCATACAATTGGTTCATCTTGCGCTTGCATTCTTCTTCCATAGCCTCTTCAGACGGACAATGTAAGTTGTACAGATATCCCGCAAAAAGTTCGTCGGATCCTTCGCCGGACAATACCATTTTGATACCACGTTTGCGAATGGCTTTTGCCAAAAGCCACATGGGCACAGATGCCCTGACAGTGGTGACGTCGTATGTCTCGACTGCGCGAATGACTTTTGGAATGGCACGAATGCCTTCGCCAATCGTATACGTGATTGAGGTGTGATGCGTGCCGAGATCGCGCGCCACTTTTTCCGCAGTGACAACGTCTGGCGAGTCTTTTAATCCAATGCAAAAAGAATGCACGACGGGATAATCTGGGCGTTTCTTTTTGGCCAATTGGACAGCCAGAGCAGCCACAATGGTAGAATCGAGACCGCCAGAAAGAAGTACTCCCCACGGTACATTCCCCATGAGACGTTTTGAAACCGCCTTTTCCATCGCGGCGCGCAAATGAATAGTAGGCTCAGCGCGCAAATAGTCGGGCGTCCACTTCTCAAACACTGGCGTTTCGCCGATCGTAAATTCGGCCACGTGGCCTGGTGGGACTTGCTGTGCATCACCGCTTCGGATACACGTCAATAGAGATGCAAACACGTTGTTTGACCAATACAAAGGCATGACACCAATAGGGTCTCGGGCCACAATAACCTTTTGACTCTTTTTATGATATGCCACAAATGCAAATACGCCGTCGACGCGTTGCAATGCCTTTGTGCCGTATTTTTGAATGAGCTTGATCAACATGTGACAATCGGTTTCACCTTTGCGCACGCGAGCATTGTACAATTCTCCGTTAATCACCATGACCCATCCTTTGTAACGAATAGGCTGTGGTCCCGACTCGGGCTGGACGATAGAGAGTCGCGTATGTCCCATAGAAATGTTCTCATCTTTGTACATACCCGTTTCGTCCGGACCACGACGAACGAGCGGTTGTAATACAGGCTTTTGTGCATTATGAAGGACAGCGAGAATACCACACATGTTTACAATTTTTTGTCCGAGTAAATATAACATTAAACAATATGCTTTTGGGATTTTTTTAATTTTATTGTATTAAACACTTTTGGCGCGTTTTGTCGTGTCTGAAGCGTCTTCGGATTCAGATCTGTTACGTTTTTTTCTCTGAGGAGGAGTAATACTGTCCGGGTACAGAAAGTCTGGCCTAGCGCTGGTCAATTCTTCTTTTTTTAGAATGTTGGCTACCGTAGCAATAGGCGTGTACGTAGGCTTGCCTATGAGTTTTGACCACTCTTCGGCGACATAGGTATCTATATCGTTCGGAATATTGTAACCATCCATCGTTCGAGTAAGCGAAGCTGCTGCAGGTGTTTGCGTGATCCAACGCGAGATATTGCTGTTGGCAAGTACATTGTGGTACTTTAGTTCGGAGCCGTTGGATTCGCGTTCAATGACACGCATGACATGAAAGGATTCGTTGTGGACGGGACATGCTGTGAGAATCCGTTTCGTGTCTGAATTGGCGTGTGTTTCGTTCGCCAAAATTTGAAAGATGGAATCTGAACTGTCTTCACGGTGTGACATGATGTGTTGCATGTGTATGTAGACGCCCTCGCCAGTGATCCAACACGACTGATACGCAGTCGACTTTCCTTTTTTGTCTTCTTCGGGGTACTTTTTCTTTGGCATTTGAGACCCAGACATTACAGAAGCCTCCTTGAATGGCCTTGAATGAATGGAATGCTTTGTCATATTGAGCAGAAAATTCTCAATATTGTTGATTGACGTACGTCCCTTTTCGAGTGGAATGCGCGAGTTGATCTTTTTGCTGAGCTGTTTGAGCTTTGGCAGCTTAATGTAGTCCACGCAATGTTCATCCGAGTTGGGCTTGCCGAAAGAAGGCGACGAAGCTTCCATCTCGCCGATCGTATTTAGAATTTTATGTTCGATGGGCGAGCGGAATTGATCGGCCAGCAGCGACACTGTGAAGATCACCATCTCCTCTGTGACGACCAGATGCGGCTCGAGATCAGGGATCATGGACGCTTCAAATGGCTTTCCATAATGTTTACCGCCTGGCAGATTACATACTGTTTCTATGGCAGTGACAATGGCTTGATTGCGCGCGAATATTTTGACTCGTTCCCAGTCGCGTGGATTTGGACTGATGATTGAATTCTTGTTCAGTTTGTTTTTGAGTCTTGGAACGAGAATATTTGTGGCCATGGTATTGACGTCTTTGATAATTTTGGCCCAAATGGCCTTTTCGACGAGCATGACGCGGTATTGCTCTTCCTGAGCTTCGCGAAAAAACTTTTTCCGCATTAGTTTGTCTTCTGTCGACATCATGCGTTCGCCGTTCATACAATCGTCAATATCTCGACCGACACGCCGTTGCTGTTCAAAGTTGCCCCAAAAGAAACGCGTTTTGAGAGCTTCTTCGACTTCAGACGGCGGGTCATTTGTCGCGCCCATCCATACGCCTACACATTCGGACTTGGTGAGGCGTGACGAACGCTTGCCAGTGCCTTCGTCCTGGCACCACACTTTGGCTGTGACACGTTGCGACGTGAGTTTTTCTTTGAACATCGCTTCTTGAGTCGAGTCTGCATTCGGGTTCTTTGCAGTGCGGAACATACCTGGAGGCGCTTCATGGCAGACTGTCGTAATGTCGTTGCGATTGCCGTCCACGGCATCTGCTTTGCCGGTTTGATAGGTAAGCACTTCGACTGTGCCAGGAACACTGAATTTGGACATGAGATCGAAAAGAAACGATTTCGAGCATGCACCGTCACCCGCTTGGAAACAGTTGAAATGAAGGCCAAAGTCGCGTCGGAACGCATCATATCTTGCGTGTTGAATCAGATACAACATTCTGTGTGTCGTCGATACAAGATAGTACTGTTCGTAAATTTCCATGAGGGTCATAAAGCGATTCGCAAAGACACTCAAAGTGGTATCGTTGATGCGATGTTTTACGACTGCGACTTGGGGGTTTTGATTACGCCATGTCAGCATTTTTGAAACGACTTCGGAAATTTTGGCGTCTGGGTCCAGACACTGGCGTTCCATGGCGACCGTGGCCCAGTCCTGAAATTTTTTGTAGGCTTCTGAAAATTCCGACGTATGCTCCAGATCGATGCAATCTTTAACGTATCTGGCCTTGGATTGCATGGCCAGATTTTCAAAGGCGGATCGATCAGCAAGGCCTTCTAGACGTGCCTTTTCGATTTCGGCGGCTGTACGAATGTCCACCTCGCTGAATACGTTCTCGTCAAAGTCCTGGCCTAACTTTTTAACCGGGATAGACTTTTGAAGATCCATCCATTCTTGATGCTCGGGCAAGTATTTGCTGCAAAACACTTTTGGATGAAGCTGGTCAGGCGTCAACGCGATCACGTGATGCGAAGATGGAAACACAAGCGTGCCATCTGCACTATTGCCAGATCCTTCGGGATTGCCGTAATTCGATTCGTCGAGAAACTTTGAATCTGCAATATCTTCGGACATCCGCTCCATGGCTCTTTCCAGCGTAAACACTCTGCTCGGATGCGCGGGGTTCGAGCTTTTGTAGAGAGGAGACTTGGGGTTTGTAATTTTTTCAAGTTCCGAGGTAAACTCTTGTGTGCCATAGTAACGGTCACAAATGGTTCTCGTAAACATCTCGACGCCAGACACGAGCATCCATTTCTGATACGGGAAAAGACCAGAAAGCGGATCCGCCTTCCGAGAGTTCATTTTGCGATTGTTGGACTCGACATGAGTACATTTATTGCGAAACAGAATCTTGTTGAGCGCTACGCCAAAATTAAGGTCTTTGACGAGCGACACGGCGTGTATGTTGTAGCCGACGGCGCGAGGAATTTCGCCAACTTCTTTATCCACACCGTCTTCTTGCTTGTATGGAATCCACTCGAGCCAAGCTTTTACGAAAGGGTATTGATCCCCTTTTGGCATGTTGTCTTCATCCGGATGTGCCGTCTCATACAGCATTTGCAAGAACAACTGCAACGAAATTTCTTCAAAGCACGCGTTTGCTTCGGCATGTCGTACGTCTCCAAATGTGGACGCAGCGGCTCGAAACGAGTTTCTTGGCACATGGTACACAACATAGTCTTTGACGTTGTTCTGAGCACGGTGTTCTTTTGGTTTTTGGTATGTATTATTACCCCAAAGAGCAAGTGGTTCCATGTGTGTCAGAGCCATGTCTGGTTTATAGACATTTTTTTTAACACCAAAACAAAATCATCATATGACATACTAAAGTGCGAATCCATTTTTTAAATTCATATGTTATTTACTATTTAGGCTAATATCGTATCATTTAAACCAATGGAATTCACGTTACCGCCTTTGACGCAGGAAAGTTTCAGCCGATGGTACAATAAAAAAGTACCTAGACCAGACGCTGTGGACGAGCGCATCGTATATCCTGGAATCAAACTTACTTGCTCGACAAAGTCCCGCGATTTGCGTTCAAACATACAACCCATGCATGTTTTCGTCACGCAAGAAATGGGAACAGATATCTTCCATCACAAAGTACTCGGGTCTAATAATGTTTTTATTTCATTGCCGAAACGCCTTTACAGCCATTGCTTTCGTAATATTAACATTCACTCAATACCCACGGCAAACAGGATCACCGTACGTTTGACGGAAACGACCACTGTTGTCTTGCCGTTTATACCTGACGATTTCGTCATTCAGAAGCGTTCAAAACGAAATGCACTCTCCAGATCTAAATCGAAGAGAGAAACAAAAAGAGCAAAAGTCACTGAAAAGTCCGAACAGAATATACCGTACACTGGGTGGGTCACAAAGGTTTTGTCACCGGCAACAGAACTAGCCGCTGACAATGGCATTGATTCGTTTCATCTCATGAATTATATACGTGCACAACTTAAAAAAACCGAAAGCGAAATGAACACATGCATTCCAAATCCGTTTGCCGACGCGCCGACGATTGAGGACATTAAGCAATCGCCTGAAAAGTTAAAAGCTCTGACGACTATCGTTCAATTCGTGCATCACTACGCGAACAATGTCCTCTAATGCACGGTACACGACGAAACACTCGATTTTAAACGCATTTCTATATCTTCAGTGTACAGACAACAACCTTTGACAGAGAGTGGATACTCCGTTTGGCTACCAAATAACATTTTCTCAATAGTTGAAAGCGACTCGTGAACCTGCTCTAATGTAGTGTCGCCCTGCTTTGGAACCTCGGCTTGTACGACGCCTTTTAAATCGTTTTTGATCCATTCATGGGCTTCTAACACGGCCGTGAAATAAGAAGACGGATTCGAGTCAAGTTTCGGCGGATGTTCAAAAAGCACACTGATCATGGTAAGTGTAGAATAATACAAATATTTAGGCGAATACGACTTAAACAAAGACATGCATGATTTTATTGTTCATAAACTAAATACTCTACTTAAGTTGAGACAAGGATTCCAATGTTAGACAGAATTGTCAATATGTCAGACAGCATCAAATGCCATTTGATTCAAATGGGGTTTGAACTGCCGCCTGTTGTCAACATGCACAATAATAAGATGAAACAAATGCATATGAATTTCAAGCAAATCGCTCAAGTTATATGCAAACGTACTTCGCCACTGTTGTTTGATAATGCAGCCTTTGTATTCTCGGCCATCATGTCAGAACATGCTAACATCACAAATCTTCATGATCTTCTAGAGACGACCCAAAAAATACACGCCTACGTATCTTCGTATTGATTCAAAAAATCTCGAAACCATTGTAGGGCCTCGTTTGTTGCACCCGAGTCTAAAACAGAATGCGCGTAAGGCGATAATGCTTCGCCACGTTTGTGCGCCATGAGCCAATCCGCGACGAGCCATGCGGGCGGACTTGACTCTTCACAGTTTGTAGCACGCCGACATGTTCGACCATCTCCGCCAAAATATATTTCATCGGCATTCATATGCGGTCCATACATGTACGACATAGACCCATACTTTCGGGTTTTTGGCAACGGGCCAGAATGTTTACATGAGTTCATTTCCGTGTATAAATATACACGAGTTACAAACAGATATTGCTTAAGAGTATCTTATTCATAATTTTTTGTAGTATAACAAAACAACAGTAAAATATTAAAACGTCAATTTTATTCCTCGACTTTCCAGCTCTTCCAATTTTATTCCTCGACTTTCCAGCTCTTCTTGAGCCTGGTATTGCATGTTAATCGTGCTTTTATTTACTGGTTGGCATGTAATCATCATCAATATTGCCAATAAACATGCAAAATAAATCATCATAATTAACTGTAGAGTGCTTAATCGCGAGAGTGATGAAGAGCAGCTAGATCCATCCCCATTACAAACGTCACATTTGTCCAGTGTAGCGTTTCCATTAGGAGTGCCTTCGCAATCAGCGCAACTGGAACCGTTGCCATTACAGACACTACACGCGTCTATGACAGCATCGCCGTTTGGCGTTCCGGCACAATCAGCGCAGCTAGAATTGTCGCCGTTGCGTACTCCGCATTCGTCAACAGTAAATGGATACCAATTGCCCAAGTTACTGCAGCAGCCTGGTTCCGTAGTGCAATTATATATGTAATGAGTTTCCCTTTCGATAGCTGTAATTTGTCTGTCTTCCGTGATATTACGAGCGGCGAGGTCCCATATATTTGAGCACAAAACTTCTTCTTCAGTATTTGATACCCATGGTGGGTTTGATAAAAGAATGCCAAAGTCGTAACAGCTGTTCGCACATGCTGCAAAATGAATATTATCACCAAACTGATTCATTAAAATCGGGTTCGCACAATGTGTAGTGTCCATAACTGGTGTTGATGCACCACATATAGAGCCATGCGACTGTGCTTCATTGACTTGTATTTCCCCTTGGGTCAGACCGAGTCCTATACTCGCAAGAAGTATCAAGCGGTGAATCATGTTTATGGTTCACGACACTTGATTAAATACCTTTGTTTTGTTGTCAAATGATCATATAGTTCGATAAATCTTTTGTTCCCTAAATGTTTGGAATTGTGTCGTAGAACCGATTGACATGAGTTCATTTCCGTGTATAAATATACACAAGTTACAAACAGATGTTGCTCAAGTGTATCTTATTCATAGTTTTGTTATGGCCCGTCAGCGCCTTTAACTCTGAGGATTGTAGACGCCATCGACACGAATTGTGGTTTTGCGATTACATGGAAACCCATAATAGAACATACGGGTACAATGAGCTTCACCTGCGCAAACGAAAGTTGAAAGGCATCGCTGTCGCTGCCGAAGTTGATGGTGTTTCATTCGGTTTAACGTCACGATCGGATCGGTTTCAACACGAACTCAAATCAAATAAGTATCTAAAGCGTACTGAGCATCTAAATGTTCAAAGACCAGTGTCCAATGACCATGTGCATTTGGCTGCACCGCGACATTTGCCGCCTATCGACTTGAGAAACGTCAACGGAAAATCATACGTCACTGGCGTAAAAGACCAAGGTCTTTGTGGCGGTTGTTTCGCTTTTGCTTCGGCCACTGTACTAGAATTTTG
>MDSZ01142830.1_pt1 | contig 11135 bp, 14 predicted proteins | sample 811201 | NCBI WGS metagenome assembly MDSZ01 (sample SAMN05326647, study PRJNA326480) | marine metagenome | isolation source: seawater | place: Indian Ocean: North | collected 2010 | reverse complement strand
TTAATATTAATAATTTTATTATTAATTTATTTATTTAGTATAAAACAAGAAAATTTTAGTCAATCACAATGTGCACTGGTTACAGCAGATAATGCTAAAACATATAGCGAATGTGTTTCAAAATGTAAAAAAATCTCAGGGTGTGATAATGTTGTTGAGTGTCAAAAATTATGTTTAGAATGTGATGGTGTTAAAGCTGAAGGAAAAATATGGAATGATAAAAAAAAAAAAGAAAAATGTCCTTGGTTAGAAAATATGAATTTAACAGATAAACAAATTCCAGATCCACCAAAAATACGTGTGTTAGCAGGAAATAGAAAAGTATTGATTGAATGGGTATCACCTTATAATGGTAATTCAACAATTACAGATTATATAATTGTATTATCTGAGACTTATAATAAGAAAAATGGAATTAATATAGCTGCTTCTAAAAATCCAAAATGTGAAATATGTGAACATGAAGTAAATGACTTAAAACCACAAACTTATTATGATGTTCATGTTGTTGCTAAAAATAATATTGGTGAAAGCGCATTATCTAATATTGAAACTGTTTTAACATTAGGCAAAAATACAGATAATAATATTAAAAATATTTTTGATGAAGAATCAAGCATAGAAAATATATTTTCAGACCCTTCAAGCAGTTATTCTTGTAATGTTAAAAATAAAAAATTAGAAAATCATTCACTTGATTCTAAAACATTAAATGATTTAAATTTAAAAAATTTCATTGAATCTCTTAAATAAATTTTTTTTTAAGTTCTTGAATTCTTATAATTATTAATTAAATAATTATTTAAAGTATATACCATTTTATTATATAAATATGACCAGTAATATTATAAATTATTATTCAAATAATAATATATCAGATTTTTATAAAAAAATTTGGGGTGGTGAAAATATACATATAGGCATTTACAATGATGCGCCTGATGCTAATGAAGCTAATGATGCACATGAAGCACATGAAGCACATGATGCTAATGAAGCTAATGATGCTAATGAAGCTAATGATACTAATGATGCACATGAAGTTAATAATGCACAAAACACAATATCTATAGATTATATAAAAAAATGTAGTATAGCAAAAAGTGATTTAATGTTAAAATTAATTAAAACTTATATTCATAAAAAAGATAGTTTAAGAATATGTGATTTAGGAGGAGGATTTGGAGGCACATGTAGATATATTAAAAAAAGACATTTTTCCTTTAATATAGATTGTTATGATTTATCAAAAGAAAATTGCGAAATAAATATAAAAAAAAATTTTGAAAGTGATTTAGAAATTGGTGTTTACAATATGTCAATAGAAAATTTATGTGTAAGAAATTATTATTATGACTGTATAATTTCTGAAGATGTTTTGATACATATTGAAGATAAGAATAATATTTTTAAAGAAATTAATAGAGTATTATTAAGATATGGTTTTTTTATTATGAGTGATATAGTTTTAACAAATAATAGTGATTTTGATATAAAAGAAGTTTGTGATAGAATTAATATTAAAAGTATTTATAATGAAGATGATTATAGAGAAATAGGTAGAAAATATAATTTAGAATGTGTTAATTGTTTAACATATAAAGAACATATGTTAAACCACTATAAATATATAAAAATTTTATCAGAAAAATATTTGGAAAAAACTGAAGATTATAATAAAATTATCTCTGGAGTAAATAATTGGATTAAGCATATAGAGTTAAATAATATAACTTGGAAAATTTTTATTTTTAAAAAAATATAATAAGTTTCAATATTTAAAGTAAAATAAAATTATATAATATATGGACTTAACTAAATATATTAAAGAATTTAATGATTTTGGTGTTGTTTTAATAAAAGATTTTTTTTCTAATGAAGAAGCAAATGATATTGTATCTTATGCAGATAATTTAGAAAAATTAAAAGAAAGTCCTGGAAAATACATGATTTATTTTGAAAAAACAAATAGTGAAAAATTTAAATCAAGAATTGAGAATTTTTTGAAATATGACAATAATATTAAAGAATTTTTTGATTCAAAAATACAACAATTTGCCAATAAAATGAATAATACTTCTATGAATTTATTAAAAGAAAAAATGAATTGGAAAAGAAGTGGTGGAAAAGGATTTAAAGCACATCAAGACCAACCAGCTTGGAATGATTTTTCACCAAAGAAATATGTAACAGTTGCTGTATTTGCTAACAAATGTACAAAAGAAAATGGATGCTTACAATTTGGATATGATAAAAATGGTAAAAAGTTTGATGATTATGTTGAATATAATAAAGAAGGATTAGGTGAAATAAATGAAAAACTTGAATCAGAATTAAATTGGAAATATTTTGAAAGTAATATAAACGATATTTTATTATTTGATTCTTATGTTCCTCATAGAAGTTTTGAAAATACTACAAATAGTTCAAGAAGAATATTCTATTTTACTTTTCATGATTCTAAATATGGTAATTTTTATGATTCCTATATAAATAATAAACGTAAATATTTTCCACCAGATATTGAAAGAAATAAAGATGTAAATATTTTAAATAATAAATATAATTTGGCAAATCCTATTGTTTAATTTTTAATTTTTTATATAAGCATTAATATAATTACACCCTTTTTGTGTTACATTATATAATTTTGAGGTTGATATACCTTTTTCATTCATAAGTTTTCTAATATACTCAAGTGTATTATTATTTAATATTTTTTCTCTAGAAAATATCCATAACCCGGAATTATTTATACCATATGTTTTTGTTGTGCATGTATTATTATTTATTCTTAATGTAGGTTGTCCACCAACTACAACTGCCCATTTATAATTATATGTATATGGTCCAGCACTTAAAATCCAATATGGACCGCTAAAAATGTTTGGAAGAAAACATGGTGCTACACTTAGTTTTTCAGGAGTGCTTTGATTTTTTTGTCGTGCACACAATACATTATTTATACTATTATTATTTGGCATACTATTTCCATTTACTTTATTTTTATTGGCATAATTATATACTGATATTACCTTTCCATCAAAAAATGGAACATGTGAATAATTATCAATATTATATGTTGCTAAAACACAATAAAGGTCATCTAAACTTTGATAACCATTAAGTTGCTGTTGTTGGACATACCAAGTAGCTCTTATATATTCTGTTAAATTTATTTTAGGATTATTTTGTAATTGTATTTTAGGACATTTTTCTTTTTGTTTTATATTTACTAAAGTCAAAGTTAATATATTAATTAAATTTAGCATTTAAATATTAAATACTTAACTAAATAAAATTTTAAATCATTTTTTTTCATTTAAAAAAATATAGTTATATATAAATATGTTAGATTTACTCAAAAAATACAAAATAATTGAATATGGTGATTTTACATTAAAATCAAAAGAAAAATCTAATTTTTATGTAAATATAAAAAAAGCAATAAGTTATCCATATTTACATAAAAAATTATGCTTAGGAATTATTGAAAAAATTAAAAATAAAGATAATATTATGATTTGTGGAACACCTTATGGTGCACTATCATTTACTAGTTATGTTTCAATAAGTGAAAATATACCTATGGTTTTTTTAAGAAAAGAAGCAAATGATTATGGATGTAAAAATTTAATAGAAGGTGATTTTTTACATAAAGACTTAATATTAATTGAAGATGTTGTAACAACAGGTAATAGTGTAATAGAATCTGCTAAAATTTTGGAAGAAAATGGCTTCAATATTAAGCAAATCATAACAATTTTTTCAAGAAACTGTGATGAATTAAAATACAAAAATATTCCTATTGAATATGTAATGAAGTTATAATAATTTATTAAATATTATTATATAATTATCTCTTTCTTTATAACTTTTTATGATTTTTATATTGTATTTAGTATTTTTAATCATATTATCTAATTCATTTTCTTTAAACAAATAATAATATCTATTATATGTTTGTGTTTTTGTTTTCCAAGGTATTATAGCATCTTGTGTATCAAATTTCTTACAATATTCTCTTTCAAACGCCCATACTTGCACCATAATATTACAATTTGGTTTAGTTATACGTATTATTTCTTCTAAAGCTTTTAAGCGTAATTCATATGAAGAACAATGATGTATTACTGCTATTGATAAAGCACAATCAAAACTATTGTCTTTAAATGGAAGAATACAATTATTGGCAGCACAAACCTCTAGTTTTTTCTTAGTGCATATATTAAGTAATTGTTCACTAAAATCTGCTCCAATAAAAAGGTAGTCATTATTTAAATGCATCATATTTTTACCATTACCACATCCAATATCACATATTACACTATATTTTGGTATATTTTCTAGGAATTTTTTTACACTTGGCCATATATAATATCTACTATAATCAAATTCCTTATAAATTTGGTTATAAACATCTTGAACATTTTCTCTTTCAAATTTATTCATAGTTGTAAATATTTTATTGTATAAATCTTATTATCAATTTTATTCTTCTTGTGTTACATTTGTATGAGCATTATTACTTACTTCTATAGTTTGTATTTCATCATATTTTGGTAATGAATCGCCTTCACTATATCTTGGAGGTATTTGTTGTACATTATTTACATTATTTATATTATTTTGTGAATTAAAATTATGTAATATAGCATGACCTACTGGTTCTTCTATTAAATCTTCATTGCTTATATTATTAATACAATAATACTTCATTAATATTAAAAAACTAATTCCTCCAAACATCAAAATTAAATCAATCATTAAAATAATTATACTTTTTATTTTAGATAGTATTTATTTTTTTTAAATAATATTTATACTTAAAATAATATGTATATAACTTAATAATTTATAGATGAGAATATTGACATGGAACATAGCATGCTTACCTAAAAAAATTAATATATTTAGAAATCCTCATAAAGTTATTTTTGATATTGTTGAGAAAATACTTAATTATAATCCTAATATTATTTGTTTACAAGAAGTATTTGATTTTAAAATTCAACAAAATATAATTGATACATTAACTTATAATAATTATAATATTCATGTTTCATATAGTGAAAACATAATATCAAAAAATGGTCTTTTAACAGCATGTAAAGGAAATATATTAGATAAAAATACTTTGGATTATAGTAACTTTACTGGGCCAGAATATTTAATTAAAAAGGGTCTTTTGTCAACAAAAATAAATGAAAATGATAAAGATATTTATGTTCATAATACTCATTTACAATCAGATAGTATTGGATTTTACAATAATTTGTGTTTTTTAAATAGAACAAGACAACATCTTGAAATAGTTAATTTCTTTAAAAATACTTATACACTAGAACAATTAAATGATTTACATATACTTTGTGGAGATATAAATGATGATTTTACATGCACACAGTTAAAGTTATTTTTTAGTGATTTACCATTTAAAAATAAATTTTATAATGAGGAAAAAATTGTTACATTTGATAAATATAATCAGCAATTAGATTATATTTTGATTAACCAAGATTATGAAAAAAAATATTTTGTTGAAAATGGATTAAAAAATAATCTATCTGACCACAATATTTTACTTTGCGATATTTATTAAGTTTAATTGATATTTTTTTAATATTATATATTTTATATATGTCAATAAATGATTATTTATTAAAAGATGAAACTGTTCATATTGTTAATATTGTATCATCTAGATATGAAAATTTCACTTTAGATGATTGTATAAGTATGGTACCAAGCTTAATCATATATGTAGAAAAATTTAATGAATTAACTGGTAAAAATAAAAGAGATTTAGTAGTAGAAATATTAAAACTAATAATAGATAAAACTGATTTACCAGGAGATGATGAGTTAATTGACCCATTATTAAAGCAATTTATACCTAAAGTAATTGATACTTTAATAGAAGTAGATAAAAGAAATATAAAATTAAATAAGAAAAGAAAATGTATATGGGAAATTTTGAGAAAGTTAAGAATATGTAAAAAATAAAATTGAAATATTACAATTAATATATTAATTATTAACAATATGCATTATAAAAATAAGCAAATATTATTATATAATATTTTTGTAATCAAATTCAATTTACCTAATGAATTAATAAGTAAAATCATATATGAATTTTTTGGTATACAACACAAAATAGCATATAATTTATACGAAAATATAAAATGTAAATATTTTATACCAGATATAAATAAAAAAATTTTATTTGATAAATTAGATTATAGTAGAAAAAAAATTTTAAGTAGTAGATGTAAAATTTGTAATCAATTATGTGAACAAAGCAAGTATATTAAAAAATATCTGATTTATAATAATTATGGAGAAATAGAACACAAATCATGGACATATGCATTAAAAAAATGTCAAAAATTACACACTTTGTATTATTGTGGAAGTTGTTGTGATGCTTTACATATAGTATTAATGTATTAATGTATTAATTCTAACAATTATATTTATTTATTGATTCTGTAAATAAATAATTTATCAATGTATTTTTATCATTGTCTTTGAAAAAATTATCAATAATTAGAATTATTCCAAGACCTTGTTTACTAATTTGTTTTTTTTCGTCACATATAAAATTTATATTATTCCAATCATTTTTAAATAACATACTACCAAGTTTATCTATAATAAATGCCAATTCTTCTTTATTTTGTGGCAATGTATTTTGTATAGTGATTTTCATAGTTTCAACATTTTTCATAATTATTAAATATTTATATTCATAATTATATAAAAAATCAATTTTTATTCTGTTAATCCTTTTAATTCTTCTAATTTTTTTGTATATATAGATCCATCAAACTTTTTTCCTTGACTTAATGTAATTCCTTCACTTATTAATGAAAATAATGTTATATTTTCTAATGTTATTTTTGTATCATATAATGATTCTATAACATCAATATTTGTTTTACCATGTGGAGGATTTATAATTAATTCTCTAATTTGTGTAGCACTTTTTATTGGTATATCTAAAACTGTAAACACAGATGTTGGTGCTGTCAATACATAGTTAAAGTTTAAACTTGTTCTAGTATTATTTATATTATTAAATGTATAACTTTCTAAACTTTTTTTAGATTTATATTTCAATTGCTGCATTTTTGCTGGTATTTTTCTACCTTTATTATTTACTTTTTTAGTATAAACTAAATTATTATCTGGAAACACAAATCTTGGTCTTGAACCATCATCTGGATTCATATCTTTTTCACTTATAACAAATAAAATTAATAAATTATTTAAATCAATGTTGCTTATATTTTTAACGACATAATCTGGTAAATCTTCACCTAATTCAATTCTTGATTTTAAGTCTCTTATATATGATAATACTTGTGCATCACTATATGGATTTGAAACAGGTGTTGGAACAATATCATATGTGTCAACTTTACCTAAATTATTCATAATAGATAATTTTTGTTCAAATGTAAAAGGGTATCTTTTTCTTTCTTTAGGCGATAATTTTGATTTAGTATTTGTTGTTGAAATAAAAACATTAGTAAATCTTTCTTTTAAATATCTATAAACATCATGATGCCCTTTATGAAATGGTTGAAATCTACCACAATAAATTACAATTGTGTCTTTTTTATTTAATGATGACATATAATATAAAAAAAGAAATTTAAATTATTACAAATATATTTCATCTGTATTAATTTTTCTATAATTAAACTCATATTTTTCTAAATTATACAATATTTTCTTTAAGTTTTTAGGGTCATATAACTCTATTCCAAGTAATACTGCGCCATAATTTTTATTTGTTTTTTTTATATATTCAAATCTAATTATATCATCATTTTTGCCCAAAATATTATTTATGAATAACTTTAATTCACCTGGTCTTTGACAAAAATCAATAATAAAGTAGTGTTTAAGGTTCAAATATTTTAGATTCAAATCCATTATTTCATCATAGCGTGTTAAATCATTATTACCACCAGATAAAATGCATACAATTTTTTTATCAACTAAATTTATATCTTTTGATAATTTATTTAATACAGATATAGATAATGTTCCTGCTGGTTCTAAAATAATTCCATCATTTTCATAACATTTAACAATATTATAACACAATTCCTCATTGGATATTGTATATACATGGTCAACATTTCTTTTTATAATGTCAAAATTTTTATTTCCTATTTTTGATACACTTGCACCATCAACAAATGTATCAATATTATCTAACATAACTGGTTTATCTACTTTCAAAGATTCTGTTAAACATGGCGCACCTTCAGGTTCAACACCAACAATTCTAATATTATTATTAATTAATTTACAATATTTTGATATTCCACTTATGAGTCCTCCACCTCCAACACAACAAATAACAATATCAGGTATGGTTTTTGTTAGAATTTCATATGCTATTGTTGCTTGACCATTTATAACTTCATAATCATCAAATGGATGTATAAAAATTCTATTTTCTTTTTCACTTACATGTTTGGCTTCAGCTAAGCATTCATCAAAGTTATTACCATATAAATTAATATTTATATTATCTTTACCATAATGCCTAATTCTGTTAATTTTTTGTAATGGTGTTTTTTTTGGAACAAATATATTACCTTTAATATTTAATTTATTACAACTATATGCTACACCTTGAGCATGATTACCAGCACTAGCACATATTACTCCATTTGTATTATTTATATCATGTTTACTTAGACTCTTAATCTTATTTAGAGAGCCACGAATTTTAAATGAACGAGTAGTTTGCAAATCTTCTCTTTTAAAATAAATTCTTGCCTTGTAAATATCACTAAGTCTTTTGTTTAATTGAATTGGTGTTTCAATAATATCACCTTTAATTATGCTATGACACCGTCTAATTTTATTTAGGTAGTTCATTCTGTTAATCATATTTTTATGATAAAAGTAAAATCAAATTTATAAGTAAAAATATAAATATATTTATGATACATTATAACCATAAAATTTACAATTATCTAAACTAAGATTTTGGCAAAATTTGTTTAACAATTTGCTATTTATCTTATTATTTAATATTTTACTATTTTTTTTACATATTCTATATTTATCTACAAAACAATTATCTGATATTTTATAAAACCCACTTGGTACTTTATTGTATTTAGTGTATTTATTGTATTTTCTATTATTTATTAAATCTCTATAATTTAAATAAATTTTATGGGCTTCATTTTGTGCTAAAAATGTTTCCTTATTATTTAATATTATTAGTAAAATGATAATTGACAATATAATTAATAGTAAAAATGTAGTCATAAATATATTAAATATTAAAATTTAAGTTTAATCTATAAATAATTATTTTTTTGTGTGTATGTTATTTGCTATTTCCCATGTATTTTTTTTAAAAAATTGATTTCAAAAATTTAAGACTTAAAAAAGGTAGGACTACACCATGAATCCTTACTCTAAAAAATACTCGTGTTGCCTTTCAAAGCAGATACCTAGTTACTTAATTGACCCTAAAAATTTAAATGAGTTTAACCACAAATTATATGATTCTAAGAGATTTTTAGAATTCATCAAAAAAATAGTAAAAAATGCTGCCCTCCCTTATTTACCTAATGAATTATGGTTTATTATATTAGAGTTTAAAAATATATATGAAAAAAAATATTATAATGATTGGATTTTTAGTGATGAAAATATAAAAAGTTCAACAGGAATGACTTTGAGAAATAGAACACTTTATAATACAAATATTGTTGGAATTTTTATGAATGATTGTAGGAGAATTACAACAAGGAATGAAATAGGTCTAAAAATAACAAAAGAAACTACTAAAGAACTCGAGGCGTTCTCTTATTTATATTTTAAGCTTATTATTAGATGGTATCATTATTTGTATAATTTATCATTAATAAAAAAGTCTTATATAAAACTTTTAGAAACAATAGATACTAAAACATCATATTTTGTTGAAAAGTTTGGAGATTTTGGAAATAAATATATTAATAAAAATTTTGATAATGCATATTATTTTATAAATATCTACTATAAAAATTATTTAGATAATTCATTAACAAAAGAAGACATTAAATTTGAAAAAGAAATATTTTTCAAATAAGTAATAAGATTTAAGTTATAAATAAATGAATATTAAAATTTTTTTATTATAATTTAGAAACTACTAAATGATGTGCCATAAAGTTTAATTAAAAATTGACCATGTGTTAGTGCTCCACTATATGCTCCACCAATTAAATACAAATATTTATTAGTTACATTATTAGTATTACCCATAGAATCATATATTGCCATTGCTGAAGCTGATTGTAATTGTCCTGGTGCATCCCAGTTATCTGATGTTATTAAAGTATAACTATTTACACTATTACCTTGATTAACATCAGCACTGCTATCTAATGCTAATCCAACTGGTAAATCAGCAGGCACACCAAAATCAGTAACTTTGGGTCTTTCATGACATATCATTTCTACTTTGTATATTATTCCATTAACAGCTTCTGTTATTTGAGTTAATTGTGTGTTTGATGTAGCACTACTATTTGCTATTACTCTACTTGACATTGAACTTGATTGAAGACCTTCAGCATCTATAGCAATATATGTAATTATTTCTCCACCAGTTCTTACAATGTCTATACTATATTTTTGAGAACTTGATAATCCTGAAGGTGTTGTTGGGACTGAATATAATTTCATTACATCTTGAGTTGTATTCAAAGAATTTGCTGATGAAGCTGCTTTATTTCCAACTTTTAGAAGTATATCTCCACCTTCAGCAGTTCCTTTACCTTGTCCACCACTTAAAATTAAATCCCCACCAGATATATCATTTGTTGTTCCAGCTGTTGTAGAACCACCTATTATAGTTACTGCTGTTCCAGATGTATTATGTGCTGAATCTGATGTTTTTAATGTATCTAAACTTGTAATAACTAAATCTCCACTACTATAACTTACATCACTTAAATCATTTAATGCTGATGCTCCTCCACCACTTCCACCTGCATCAGCCCAACTTAATGTTCCACTACCATTTGTTGTTAATTGTTGTCCATTACTTCCATCAGAACTTGGTAATGTGTAAGCAACATTATTTGATTTAAGAACTAATTGGT
>MDSZ01061639.1_pt1 | contig 11135 bp, 10 predicted proteins | sample 811201 | NCBI WGS metagenome assembly MDSZ01 (sample SAMN05326647, study PRJNA326480) | marine metagenome | isolation source: seawater | place: Indian Ocean: North | collected 2010 | reverse complement strand
TAAATTTATGTCCAAATACATATTAAATTTATCATCTTGTAAATATGCGAATGTTCCTGTAGGATATGTTTCTGTTAATGAATCAAACACATAATTTTCATCTGGTGAATTTAATACTTTATAACTATACACATCATTAAATGATGCATCACAATCTCGAATACCTGCATTTATTGCACTCACGTATTCATCTAATGTATATGAATCACTATTTGCTATTACAAAACTAAGGTCATTTAATGGATTTCCTGAAAAATTTGGTGCAATACAGTTTAATTCCACTCTTGGATTATTCTCTATTATATACTCTGTATTCTGTGGAACTGCAGATATATCCGAACAAAAAACGTTTAATTCATTATATGATTGATCAAAATTAAAACAACTATTTGTTCCTGTCCACATTTTGTAATTAGCATCTTCTGGTAAAATTAATAGTGTTCTACTTTCTTTATTACTATCCGCATACATCCTGCTGAATTTTACTTTTAACTCTACTAGTGATACTTCTGCCTCATTATTACTTAAATCAAAGCTAGTTTGTTTTACATACGATTCCATCAAATTGGTGTTTGATGTTAATTGTGTATTCATATTTTCAATTAATTCTGCTCTACTATAAAATGCATCGGTTGATAATGAAAATGGTATAGATAAACTCACATCTACTGTCGAAGAAGAACTATATGGAAAAGAATTATAATATTGAATTATTTGTATTGTATTATTTTCACTAGTTAAATAGAACTCTGTTGCATCCGATAATTCTAAACGATTCCAGTATGGTGTTCTCAATACGTTTATGTAATTCTTTTGTGTAATAAATCCTAAATACGATGCTATCGTTTGATTTCTACTCAAATCGCCTGGCGTTTCAAATGGTGGACTCCAATTATCAAACTGTAAATAATAACTTGTTTCACTGTATTGTTTGTTTATATCTATATTAAATGAAGATAAACTCGTTTTTGAACTGTATGTCAATGCAGTTGAACTTATATCTGCATCTATACTATTATTTTTCGTCTGAATTGCTGTATTTACATCATCTATTAACTCTTGTGGAGAATAATTACCTGCATCAATTTCTATTTTGATCTCATGGCTTGTATCTGTTATACCGGCTGTTCTACCCTTAAATATAAAAAAATTACTTCCAAAACTCTTCCCTATTGTATACCACGTAAATGGTATTTGAACCGAATATAACCTCAATGATACTACATCTTTTAATGGTTCAGATAAATTAAACGTAAACTCCGTTGATAATAAGTTCTTTGTTGTTCGATATTGACTATCTATACTTATTATTCGCTTTGTTGTTTGTTTTAAAATAGGATTTACTATACCCTTCGTATACGGCAAATCCGAAGTATATAATACATCTGAGTCTTCTTTTTTTATTTTATCATCTACGGTTTCTACATTTTCTCTCTTTACTCCAGTTGTTACATTACTCTCTTCTATTTTATCTATTGTTCCCTTTTTATCTTCACTTAATTGATACCTCTTTTTTGCTTCTTCTAGTGTTATTAGTCCCTCTTTTAACGTATCTTCTTCTTCATCTTCTTCACTTTCCTCTTCAAAAAAACGATCATATACACTCTCAAAAAATGCTGTTAATTTTTTACCTGATTTACTATTCACATCTTGATATTTATGAATCGTCATTAATAATTTCGCTTCTAATTCTCTATCTGAAGGATTATTTAAATCCAATATTTCATATAATTCCGCGTCACTATAATCATTTATATCATATACATTTTCTTTTTCCATCATATATTTACATCACACAAACATTTAAATGTTTAACTATTAAAAAATATTATTTATAATAACTCAATTATATTCTTCTTTTAAACATTCCTTTTATAAATTCAACTAAATCTATTTTATTTCTACAATTATAAAGCATTCGTGTTGGAAATTTTTTTATTCCTTGTCCTCTTTTCATATGATTGTTTCCTGTAAAACATAATATGTCAAATGCTTTCATTATTTCCTCTTCGTCTTCATTCATATCTTGTCTGCTTATGTAATTCTTTCCTACAAATACATATCTATTATAATTTCCGTCTTTGTAAACATTATATTTATTTACGTGTGCATGATTCCTTACCATTCCTATTCCTTCTATTACATTTTTATCATTATTCATCTCCAATATAAACATTATCGAATCTAAAGGAACATCACTCGATATTGGCGTTGGACTGCAATATATACACCCTATATTCTTCCTCCTCTTATATTGTCGATTCTCTGATAAAGTTGCTTCATTAAATCGTGACGTTAACAAGAAATGCCGCTTTTCGTTTACAAAAAGCTTTATACGTTTCTTTGTTAACTGTTCAGTATATTTATCAATTGGTTCTGTCATTTTTTACACGCATTATCTCCTTTTTTATTTATCAATTTTTTCGTTTAATTCATCATTTTTTTAAATAACTTATTATAATGAATCCCCCCAGCGAACATTCTTCATCTCCCGATTCTCAAAATAAAAAAAATTACCTTCATATCAACAATGACGATTCCCTTTCTCTCTCTTCTGTTGAAAACGAAGATACATTGCAGCATTTTACCAATATTGAAAACAAAATTACTTCATTTCCTAACAGCGAACCTGATTTAGATTTATATAATCATGATTGCGACAGTCCAGTTACTATGTCATATAATGGGAGTAAAAGTGGTAGTTACAATAACAGTCTTGATAGCGACGACGAAAACAATGAACAATTTACCACTAAACCTCTCTCTCTCGAAGATATTGCGTTAATTACACAAAAAAACCTTTCTAATGTTGAAAACAACAATTTCAAAAAATTTACTTTAAAAGATATTGAACGCTCTGTTGAAAAATATTATCATTTTGAAAACAACAAATATGTTGGCGAACTTGATATTCTTACTACCTACATTAAAGGTCAAAAAAATTTGTATATATTGTCCAAAAATATTTCTCAGGCCAAACTTAATCTTCTCATGGTGCCTTCTCTTTTATTAACTTGTTGTATTACTATTATTAGTCCCATTATTGAATGTCACCAAGTATACAAAGGATTTATTACTGCATTAAACGCAGTTGTTGCTCTACTACTTTCTATGATTAATTACTATAAATTAGAATCTTCTACAGAAAACTTTTTCCAAATGGCCAATAATTATGACAGACTTGAAATATTACTTGACCTCGCCAGTAGTAGACTCGTTTTTATTAATACTAAAAAGGAAAAACAAAAACTTGTTTTAGATACTATCAAAGAAGCCGAACAAAAAATTGTTGAATTCAAAAATAATTATTCTCTATTACTTCCTGAAGAAATTAAAACTCTCTTTCCCATTATCTGCCATATGAAAATCTTTTTTTTTATTCAAAAAATGGAAACATACCGACATTCTCTCTTGATTCGTCTTCGAGATGTTAAAAACGAAATGCGATTTATTATTTTCACACTCACTAATCAGGATAATGCACAGATTGACACTGCGCGATTAAAAAATCGTATCGCCTATTTAAATGATATCAAACAAGATATTAAAAAAGATTTATTTGGTTGTCAAAATGCATATAATGACCTTGATGGCATTTTTACTCGCGAAATTAAATCCGCAGAACAAAAGATGAATTGCTGTGGCACATGGTATATATGTTTTTGGAATTTCCTTCAATCTAAACCTAATCTTCATAATATTAATCCCGTTATTGACAAATATTTTCACTTTTTATTTACTGATGAATAAATTCTATCTTCCAAAACTCTGGCATATCATACATTAACTTTATACAACCAAAACGTTGCATTATCTCATCTATTTTTTTATATTCTTCCGTGTTTTCGTTACACTTTAATTTTATCAATATCCGTTTATGTGTATCATTTTTTCTATGTGCTATTTCCGTCAACTTTTGTATATATCCCAGTTTTAATTCCTTTATCTTTTCGTATACATAACTCTTCGGAACAGATGTCTCCATTCTTGCAATACATAAATTTAATATCATTGTTTCATATATTATTTTAAGTTTTATAAACATCAATTTTTATAAAACTTTAAACCCACACTTCCCCTATATTACGCTGGTAATATATGCATGAGTTGCTGTCTTGAATAAATCTCTTTTTTTATTTAAATTCAGGGATTTGATAAATATGATATACAATATACACTACATTTAGGTTTTGGATTAGTATGTTTGTAGATATACTTTGTTCTCTCTCAATATTTATTCAACATCTATTTTTTTTGCTGTTTCAAGACAATCTATATATGTTTATTTTTTTATACCTTTTTTCTTAATCTTTCTTGTTTTGGTTTTTCCTCCTATTGGGAATATTTTTGATTTGCTAACTGTTTTATTTTTTTCTGCTTTTGGTTTCAATTTTGAATTTATAGTATTTTTTATGTAATTATCTCCTATTTCACCTATCGTTTTTTGATTCTTAGAAAGAGTGTTAAGCGATTCAGTTACTGCAAGCACATTCTCTGCATGTTCAACTTTTTGATCGTTTGCGATATTTTGGTTTTCAGAGGGCGTCTCTTCAACCAAGGATTCATCAATAGTATTCGGTTCTGAGTTCGCTTTAACAGGGGGTTCACTAGTAGTCTTTGGTTTTTTTGAACTTAACCTATGATATTGATTTCTAATACTTTGCACTCGACTTTTTGGTTTAAAAAAATCTTTATATACAGGTTTTTCATACATTTTTACTAATGGTGATTTATTCATATTGGGTGGTAATATTATTTTTGTCTTTGATGCAAACATCTTATTTATATATTCTACATATAAATTTTACATCTAAATACACAAATCATTCTATTATTTCTCTATTGGTTTAATATTACAAATTGTATTCTATCCTTTTTATAATGTTACCCATCGAAGATAATGACAATTTAGAAGATATTATTGATTCTTCATGGTTAGAAGAACAAGAAAAATTACAAAACGTTGATTCTGTCTTTCATAGAGAACCTATGACCAATATTCAATCAAAATTCATCTATATTAATACACATAATTACATTGATAAAATTATCTGTAAATCCATTCCTCTTCAAAAAAATGGCAATATTACCTTTTTACAGAAAGAGGTTCTCATTAAAACTATTGATACAAACAAACTAGAAACAAAAAATTCAAGATTCAAATTAATTGATGTTCTATTATGTAATTTTGATATTCTACCTTCTTCTGTTCACGCCTTTTCGAAAAATAGTTCTGATAAAGAAAATGCAAACAACTGTATAAAAACGATAAATCCACTAAATGATTTAATTATTCAACCGTCTACCTTTCTATTTCATGATGTTAATTCGCTCTTTTTTATTTTTCAAGAAGAAGAATTCGAAGAAGAGAAGATGGTTGTTCCAAAATCGATTCTCAAACAAAAATCTGAATTAGGTAAAAGAGAACCTAGTAACAAAAAACATACAAAAAAGGTTAGAATTGCTGATAAAATTATACAAGGTTCTCTTTTCTCTAAAAAAAATAGTACACGTAAAAGTAAAATTAAAGAAACTTCACTTAAAATTTAATGTCAAACCATTTAAAATTTTTTATCGTTATTGTTAGAGATGTATAATTACGATAACTACGCCCATTCTTACGTAAAAGATGAAATTATATGGATATTTTATCAATTTTCAAGAAAAAAAGACATAAGTTCTCTACAACCTATCCAAACAAGACTTGATATATTATTAAAATATTTGAAAGACATTTTACAAAACAAAAATAAAAATATTATTTGTAATGATACTGCCTTATGGATTCCTTATCTTCAAACATTATACTCTTTTATTGGTTATACTAGAGATACCGTCATTGGTCTTGGAGAACATGACATCACTTATATGATTATTTATACCTTTTTTACACATTTTCCAACACTTGCCATTCAATCTCTTTATTTTATTTTAACCCCTATGGATTCTGATTTATATAATCACAACCTTGGCTGTTGGAGGGATATTAAATACCTATGTAATTATGTTTATACTCAATCGCCTTTACAAGAAAAACATGAACTCATTTCCTATTGTGTTTCTATTGCAAATGCACAACTTTACAAAGATTTAGAAACATATAAACACTCTGTCAATCGCAAATCCAATATACATATTTCTAATGTTGCAAAGCATATCCCAAGAGAAAATAGTAAATTTTCTTGGTTGTTTGAAAAAATGGCCATACAATGGTGTGAAAAACATACTCCTTATATTCTCAATACGGCCATTAGTGAAAATTCTTATACAAAAGCCATCATAAAATCAAAAACTATCTATAGAAAACGTATCGCCTATTTAAATAAAGCACTACTCACACCCCAAATTGCTTTTTGTAATCATGATATGAAAAAATTTGATTGTAATACCTTGACTAAACACACTTATATCAAAAATAGTATATTATTGGATAATCTAAACACCAAAAACTTCTTTGAAAAACTAGAAAAAAATAATTACGAACATCCTTTCTTCTATAATGGACAAAATTATTCTCACGTGCCTATTGAATATATTATTAGAAATGCTATTTCCTTATCAAGAAAAGAGAACCCTGATCAAAAAAAATGCAAATTTTTAGATATTTTATGGAAAAAATACACTGTTAAACAATATACTAAAAAAGATTTACTATTACCTATTATTGACGTTTCTGATTGTGTTGATAATGATGCTTTTTATGCAGCATTAGGTAATGCACTTCTTGTTTCTTATTCCAGTCATTTTCAATATCGTATACTTGCTGTAGATAAATACCCTACATGGGTTTCTATTTCCCCTGAAAAAAATATTGTAGAACAAGTGAATCATTTTATGGCATCTATTTATAATATGTCTAATACAGAAGTTACTTTTGAAAAAGCATTCAAATTAATTGCTTCTTCGATGAAAAATATTAACTCTCTTAATTTTCAAGTTAATTCAATTAAATTAATTATTATGAGCCAATTTAATGCAAAATGTGACTTTAAAATGATTACAGACTCCTTTAACTTTAATTGGTTTTCTACTTTTCCTACTATCTTTTACTGGAATTTCTCTTCTCAATGTATTGAACTTCCTGAAAATATAAATAACCAAAAGTGTATTTTACTTTCTGGTTATTCTCCTACTCATTTATACAATATCCTTTACAAATATAAAAATTATTCTAAATATTATGTTAATTACGAATTTTTATCGCAAATTGTAAATCATACTCGATTCTCCGCTTTTAAAGATTTTATTAATTTTAACACCATTTTTTCTTAATTATTATATTCTTTCCAATCCATATTTCATCTTTGAATCCACATATACTTTCTTTCTATTGCTTGTTTCTTCTTTGTTTTCACGTATTTTTTCAATTGAATTTTTCAAGTTCTCTATTTCTTTTTTTGGAACTGCCGTCACTTTTTTTAATCCATCTAAACACGCTTTTGCATCAGGTCTTTTATCAGGACGCATCATTACTGCCTCTTTTAACATTTGTTTAAATGTCTTCATAAATGGAACTTCTGCTATCACTTTTTCTAAACTTAAATCATTAAACATTAACAAATAACACATATTTACTGCATATACATCCCACGTATTGTTATACTTCAACATTTCTTCTACCACCTTTTTCCATTTTATACTTGTAAATACTCCTCTTTCTTGTAACTTTTTCATATATTCAATAAAAGATACTATCATACTCTCCTGTTCTTCTCTACTTAATATGCTATTTAATGTATCATTTTCTGTAAAATAAATTGAAAAGAAATCTTTTATTTGTGCATCAGATACCGGAAGATTTACTATATCTTTTACGGTTTCCATATCTGCGCCTATGTCATTTAATAAATAACATATCATGTTGATGTCAAAACACCAAGGTGGATAATTTTGTTCAAACACATAAAATACATCAAAATAACTGTCATCCTCCAACGATAACTCGTTTACATCAAAAGATAACCCAAAATCTATATAAATTGGTCTTCCTGACTGTTTCCTGCACATTATGTTGTTTTCTTTTATATCATAATGTATCACCCCCATCGCACTCATTTTCTTTGCACCCTCTATTAATGTCTTATATCCATTTATAAATTTACTTGCAAATTCCATTGCTCCTTTCTTTTCTAATAAATTAAAATAATATGTGCTTAATGTTTCTCCGCCTATATATGGAATTTTATTAATTTCAAATTGTAATTCTTTGTTTGATTTCTCATTTTCTTCTATAAATTTACATTTTCTAAATTCATCATTCATTATATTGCTTATATCTACATCACAACTTTCTGTTATTGGTGCAAAATAACGATTATATCCCTTTATTTCCATTATTTTTTTACCTATATTCACTTCGTTCTCCGAGGTTTCCTTTTTTCTTTGCACCTTTGTTATATCTTTTTTTGATTCATCTATCATCCCTTCACAAGTCAATCCTGGCTTAAATATACATCCATACGTTCCTTGATTTATTATTTTTATTGGTTTTCCCTTCTTTTTTTCTATTGGTTCTCTATTGTCTATCATATATATATTTTGAATATTATAAATTTCTAAACTCTATTAAACATTAATACTTTATTTTTACAATGATTCTTCTTTTCCTTATATGTATTACTGCCGTTAATGGATACGGTTGGGTTCCTCTATGCGATTTAAAAACCTATAATACAAAAAAACCTAGCGAAATACGTGTATTAGATAAAACACTTGTTTTATGGGAAAAATCTGGAAATATAGTTGTTCAAGACAACGTTTGTTTACATCGTGGCGCTCCTTTGTCTGAAGGGTATATCGATAAAACTACACAAAATCTTCGATGTTCTTATCACGGCTGGGAATTTTCACCCACTGGAAAAGTTCTTTCTATACCACAAGCCTATTCTGAATGCAATACATGTCCATATTCTCAAAAAACATATCAAACACATACCTCTTGTAATATATTATGGGTTAATTTAAACGATTCCTCCATCCCATTCCCTCTTCACATCTCTGAAAATGAACAATTTGTATGCGACGACACCTTTGCTATTGAAATTCCTTATAGTATGAATATTTTGTTGGAAAATTTATTTGACCCTGCACACGTCCCTTTTGCTCATCATAAATTACAATCTTTTCGTGATCTTGCTAGTTCCGTTAATTCTTCGATTATTGTTTCCAATGAAACCATGTTGCAAATATTATTCGAAGATTCTACACTCGCTAATAACCATTATAGAAATGGAACTATGACCTTCTTTTCACCCAACCATTATGTATTAACTTCTCTTTACCCCAATACATTTATTAAAAAATTACACGTCTATTGCGTTCCTGTATTACCATACAAAACCCGAATATTTGTTCAAAATGAATATGAATCTTTTACTGATTATCAACAAATCAATTCTTTTTACATATCTATCTTAAATTCTTTACCACATTGGGTTAAACATCTTGTTACACACACTTTTTTTGATAGCGACACTATGCTCTTATATAAACAAGAACAAATGTTACGATTCAAAAATATGCTTGGTAATTGTACATATACGTATCACACACCTACTTCCAGCGACTATAGCATTCACGCCTTTCACAGATGGAAAAATAAATATTCACAAGAATGGTTCCAACGAATTATGGAAAACGCTGAATCTACTAATTCTCTTTCTCGAAAAGAAGTCTTTGATAGATACAATGACCATACAAAACACTGCATTGCTTGTTCTGGAACATTAAAAACTGTTAAACAATTACAACTTATTTTACCTATTCTATTGATATCTCACGGTATTTCATTTGGTAGTGGACAAGAAATTCTCTTTTCTGCAGTTATCTTTTTTATATTGGACAAATTGAAATCTATGTTTATCCATAAAGATTATATACATAACGAATTATAATTTGTTCTCAATATCTATATGGAAAGTCCTTTTTCTAATCATTCTACTATTGTTTTTTATTTGGAACCTATTTTAAATCCTATTTATAAAACATATCAACATATTATTACTGTGAATGCTATTCCTAACGGCCCGTTATCCGATTTAGTCACACATATACAAGTTCCCAAACTTTCGCCTTTTCAACAATTTAATGCCCTTATGCCTGCCGAAAATTGCGCATTTGTTTTATTGAGATACCCTAAAACCACATATAAAGCCAACTTTAAAAATCACGATTCATTTATGACTGCAGATGACATACCTTCTCTTTTTTCTTATTTAACTACCAATGGATATACTATTCAAGAAACACTTACTGATATGATGCACAAATCCAAAATTGATGTTGGAGGTGTTAGCAACTCTCGTCTTTCCGGTAATCGTAAAATGATTTGTTTTGCCAGTTATTCTAATTAACAAATTTAATATCTTTATTTAGACTCATAATATACAAACTATGCGCCTAATTGCTCATCGTGGATATTCCCATAGATATGGAGATAATAATATGATCTCCTTTCGAGAAGCATTTAACAATGGATTTGATATGATTGAATTAGATATTCAGTTATGTGCATCGGAAGAAGTTGTTATTTATCACGATACTTACATTGATAATAAATACATTCGTAATATAAACTATCAAGATTTGAAAAAACATAACATTTTATTACTTGAAGAATTCTTCAAAGAATTTCACAACAAAAATATTCTCATTTATTTAGACATCAAAGGCAAACAAGATGTTTCATTGCCATTGATTAAATTAATTAAAAAATGGTATTCCAATAAATATGAATATATCTATGTTAGCGGATTTAATCGTAAATTTATAAACGAATTTGTTTCTTCTGGTCTTCCTGTTCATCTTGGATTTACTACTGAAAATAATTTTCATAATGAACATTTGGAAATACTTACCAAACACTGTTCTTTTGCATGTCTTCATTGGACTGTTTTAGATGAAAATACTATCCAATTCTTACAAAGCAAAAATATCGAAGTGTTTTCTTACACTTGTAAAGAAAGGTTTATTCAAGAACATATGAAAAAATTTAAACTTGATGGTATTGTAAGTAATTATCCGATATAATCCGTGTATTTACTACTCTACACCATTTGCATTGTTTTAATTTTCGCGAGCAAATATCACATATCATTGGATATAGATAATTGTATTCTGGCGTAGCTACTTGGAAT
>MDSZ01116405.1_pt1 | contig 11136 bp, 15 predicted proteins | sample 811201 | NCBI WGS metagenome assembly MDSZ01 (sample SAMN05326647, study PRJNA326480) | marine metagenome | isolation source: seawater | place: Indian Ocean: North | collected 2010 | reverse complement strand
TGGGTTAAGACATAGCACACTCTCGGCCCAAATGCCATCCGAATCCTCTAGTGTGGTTTCAAATGCTACAAACGGCATTGAACCACCTAGAGATTATTTAAGTATTAAAAAGTCTAAAAAAGGTACTTTGAAACAGATTGTTCCAGATTATCATAGATTGAAAAACTTTTATACTTTGTTATGGGACATGCCTTCAAATGAAGGATATATAAATATCGTTGCAGTAATGCAAAAGTATTTTGACCAAGCTATATCAGGTAATTGGTCATATAATCCTGAACAATTTGAAGACAACCAGGTACCTGTATCTGTAATGGCTCAAGACTTATTGAACACATACAAATATGGGTGGAAGACTTCTTATTATCAGAATACATATGACGCTAAGAAAGATGTTGACGAGCCAACACATCCAGTTGGTTGGAATGATGATGTAAAAGAAACAGAACCAGCAACACTACAAGCTGAAGACGAGGCTTGCGATAGTTGTACAATTTAGGAGGGTTTTATGGCATTTTTGTGTGTCAATGTACCTCATGTTGATGTTTATGTTAAGAAAGAATACTTGTATGACCACGAAAAAGGTCATGGCGAACTAGTTGAAGGAGTATGGGTTACAGCAAAGTCAATTCAAGGTAGAGCATTATACTTTGAAACTTTTATACCAGAGTATGGTGCCTTGTATGACAAGTTACCTATAAGTGCATTTGTATGGAAAAAAGATATAAAAGAAAGTGTGCCTTTATCAGAGTTGCAGTTGTGGGATTGTTTTAGTTATGATATTGCAGTTATTGAAAAACAAATGCTTAGTGGAAATCAATGTAAATATTTGTCACCAAGTAAAATATGGTATAAAGGTTGGTATATGTTTAGTTTAGATAATGCTAATTCAACAAATTTAGAAAGAAATGTTACTTATAGCGAAATACCAAGTCAACATAAATCTTTCAATATTTTAAAATTAGAGAACGGTTATTTTGCCGCTCAACCTAATAACAGAGTTATCTTTTATGATAAATCATATACTCCTAGCGAGTTGAAGTTTCCAGACTTCAAAGTGTCCACAAAGGAGTATAGTGTGGAAGGTGAACAAAAGTGGACAGCAGGTGATGACGACAAATTTTTTTATGAATTAAGGGAGATGAGTAAGTAATATGGCAAGAAGTGTATTTAATAAAGATAAAGAACTAGACTCAACAAAACAACCTATGTTTTTTGGTGAGGACCTACAAGTACAACAATATAGTGATATGAAGTATCCTATTTTTGATAAACTGAATCAACAACAGTTAGGTTATTTTTGGAGACCAGAAGAAATTTCTTTACAGAAAGATAGAAATGATTATCAAGAACTATCTCCTCAACAAAAGTTTATTTTTACTTCTAACCTTAAATACCAAACTATGTTGGATAGTGTACAAGGTAGAGGTCCATGTCTGGCATTTTTACCTTTTGTATCAAATCCTGAATTAGAGGGTTGTATTGTAACATGGGATTTTATCGAAACAATCCATAGTAGAAGTTACACATACATTATTAAAAACCTATATTCAAATCCAAATGAGGTGTTTGACACAATCATTAAAGACGAAAAGATTGAAAAGAGAAGTCAATCAGTTACAAAAACTTATGATGATTTAATTGAATTAGGTTATAGATGGCATTTAGACAAAGACAAAGTTGACCTTTACGAACTTAAAAAGAAAATGTATCTAGCAATGTGTACAGTAAATATACTAGAAGGCTTGCGTTTCTATGTTTCATTTGCTTGCTCATTTGCATTTGGCGAACTTAAACTACTAGAAGGTTCTGCTAAGATTATTTCATTTATTGCAAGAGATGAAAGTCAACACCTAGCAATGTCGCAAACAATTATTAATAATTGGCGTGATAGAGAAGGCGACAAAGACTTTACAAAGATTATTAAAGAAACTGAAAAAGAAGTATATAAAATGTATGACGAAGCTGTAGAGGAGGAAAAACGGTGGGCAACATATCTATTTTCTCAAGGAAGTATGATTGGATTATCCGAAAAACTGTTACACCAATTTGTAGAGTATATGGCAAACCGAAGAATGAAAGCGATTCAACTAACGCCGAAGTACGAGCAAAAAACAAACCCTTTACCTTGGACAGAGCATTGGTTAAACAGCAGGTCTACACAAAACGCACCACAGGAAACAGAGATTGAATCATATGTTATCGGTGGTATTAAACAAGATGTGAAGAAAGACCAATTTAAGAAATTTAAGTTATAATGGAAAAAAGGCAAAAAACCTGTTCATCCTGCGAAACTAAATATACCGTAGTATGGGACATTGAAGAACAAGATTTAGAACCTTGTACATGTCCTTTCTGTGGATTTGAAGTTGAAGAAGTGCAAGATGAGGATGAACATGACACAAACGAAGAAGACGATAATTGGGATTGATTATAGTTTAACTAGCCCAGCTATTTGTATAACAAGTGATTTTGAATATAAAAACTCTTACTTTTATTTCTTAACAAGTAAGAAAAAATATGATGGATTGATAGATAAAAATGTTACCGGTATATTACATGAGCCTTGGACTGACCCAATTAAAAGGTTCAAAAACATTTCAAACTTTGTTTTCTATGTTCTTGGAAAACATATCTCACCTAAAATTGGTTTTAGAAGTATTGATAATATTTTTATCGAAGGCTATTCATATGGCTCGAAAGGCCAAGGTTTATTTCAAATCGCTGAAAACTGTGGTATTCTCAAATACAGATTACAAGAGATGAATTTAGAATATGATACAGTTGTACCAAGTGTTGTTAAAAAGTTAGCTACAGGTAAAGGTAATGCTGATAAAGAGAAAATGTACGACCAATTTTATGTTGATACAGGAGTTAATTTGATGGAAATATTTGAACAAAAAACATTATCAAATCCTGTTACAGACATAGTTGATAGTTATTATATCGCAAAGGCAGGGGCGCTTAGTAAAGAAACAGAATACGAAATATGAAAATACTAAAAGCGAAAAATTATCCTGTGTTTGATGAATTGCCTGATTTAAAGGTCGATACCATAGACTTAAATGATATCGAACTTACTGCTGAGGCAAAGTGGTTGAGAAAAAGATATCAACCCTTTGAAGATAGTTGTAATAGAGTTGGTATGATGTACCCTATAACTTATACAGATTATGAGTGTTATTGGGATCCACCTAGAGAAAAAAGATGGCCAGCTTTATGGGATAAATTTGTAGTACATAATGGTAACAAAAGAGTTTTCTATGCCAAGAAGTGGGGTTACACACACATTGAGGGTTATTTTTGTGATAGTAAAAAAACAAAAGATATTATTGTTAGAAAGACCTTTATAGGAGCGGTCCATTATCCATGATGTATGTTTTTGATGTTAAACGGTCTTCATCTCCTTTTGTAAATAAGTTTGCAAAAGAACATAAACATATTATCTTTAATAATAAAGAGGGTGAGGGAGAAAAGTTTTATAACTATTCATGGCCTACATGGAATGGTGATATTCCAAAAGGTTGTGAGGCAGTATTTCAAGGTTTAATTAGAGGTACAAAAGAAGTTTATAATATATGTAAAGAACAAGGTAGAGATTTCTATTATCTCGACCAACCTTATTTCTTTATGTCTTCTTATAAACAACACCCAGCATTTAATGATAGATGGTATAGAGTGATTAAGAATGATACTCAAAAAACTTTTATTGACAAATCACCTAGAGTAAGACGAAGATATGAAATGTTATTACAAAAACTATCTCTATATCCAAATGCTTTGAGTGAAGTAACTTTAAAACCTTGGACCCATGATGGTAAACATGTTTTAGTTATACCACCAAGTTATCATACTGCCAAGTGGTATGACCTTGATAGACATGATTGGGAAAAATATTATGTTAATGAATTAAAAAAATATACTAAAAGGGAAATAAGAGTAAGACATAAATTTAAAGATAATGCAGACGATATAACACAATCAAAAAAGAATGGTACAGATTTATATGATGATTTTAAAGATTGTCATGCTATAGTATCTTTCCATTCTATGTGTGCCTCTCAAGCAGTAGTGCATGGCATACCTAGTTTTTGTAGTGAACATTCTCCAGCATGGCCTGTTAGTATGAGTTTAAAGGATTTAGACCAAATAGAAGACCCTTTATACTCTGCTGAAAGACAATACTGGTTAGAATCTTTAGTCGCTTCTCAATTTACAGAAAGAGAAATGGCTAGTGGTCTTGCGTATAAATTTATAAACGGAGGAAATGTATGAGAAAAATAATCGAATACTTTAAGTCTATCTATAAAAAATGGAAGGCTAAAAGAGAACTTAAAAAACAGGATCCTTTTATATACAAATGAGAGTATTAGGAATAAATTGTCTAAACCATGACGCAGCTATGGCCGTTACAGACGGTAAGGAAATACTATGGGCTGCTCATGCAGAAAGATATTCAAAGATAAAGAACGACCAATTTCTTAATTGGGATATTGTCAATGAGGCTATGACTTATGGTCCTTTTGACCTTGTTGTTTATTATGAAAAACCATGGTTGAAAAAGTGGCGACAATTTAAAGCTAAACAATATAGATATGCATTTGATTATAAAGAACTGCCAAGTGTATATTTAAAACAGTTTGGTATAAAGATAGATGAATATGCCAAACACCATCATTCACATATGGCTGGTGGTTATTACACAGCACCATTTGAAGACGCAATGACATTAACAATAGATTCTATTGGTGAAATGGAAACTATAACATTGTGGAATAATGAAAAGATGGTAGGCCGTCAACAATATCCTATTTCATTAGGATTATTGTATGCAGCTATCACACAAAGAATTGGTTTAAAACCAAATGAAGAGGAATATATTACAATGGGTATGGCGGCTTATGGTAAACCATTGTATGCAGATTGGATTAGAGAATTTTTATTAAAAAGAAACAATCATAGAGGTGTAGGTCAGGTAATAGAGTGGGCTAAAGATGAAGACTTGGCAGCTTCTGTACAATATGTTTATGAAAAAGAATTACAAAAGATAGTTAAAAAATATTGTAAGAAAACAAACTTAATATTGAGTGGTGGTTGTGCCTTAAATTGTGTTGCAAATAGTTATTTAAAAAGAAAAATATGGATTATGCCAAATCCAGGAGATAGTGGGTCATCATTAGGTTGTATACCTGCTATTACAAAACAAAGATTAAACTGGAAAGGACCATTTTTAGGTTACAATATAGAGGGAGAATATCCTGTAGATAAAATAATAAAAGAATTAGAAACAAATAAAATTGTAGGTGTTGCTAATGGTAGAGCAGAGTTTGGTCCTAGAGCATTAGGCAATAGAAGTTTATTAGCAGACCCTAGAGGTGATGATATTAAAGATACGGTAAATGCAATTAAGAAAAGACAAAAATTTAGACCTTTTGCACCGGCCATCTTATTAGAAGATGTACATGACTATTTTGAAATGCCACAACCAGATAGTCCTTATATGCAGTTTGTGGGTAAATGTAAATATCCTAAAGAGTTTCCTGCTATCATTCATGTTGATGGTACAAGTAGAGTACAAACAGTTACAAAAGAAGACAATGAGGGATTTTATAACTTATTAGTAGAGTGGAAGAAGAAAACAGGTTGTCCGATACTTTTAAATACAAGCCTAAATATTAAAGGCAAACCAATGGTGAATGATTTATGGGACGCCAGAGAATTTGAGAACAAATATAATGTTAAAGTTGTATAATTTAGGTTGTAGTTTTGCATATGGCAATTGTGTACCTACCAAGAATGAGTTATGTGATACACATATTAGTCCTGGTACACTTGTTGCGAAACATCTAGGTTTAGAAGAAGTAAATCTTGCCTCTAATGGTAATAGTCTTGATGGTGTTTTAAGAACTCTATACACACACGAATTTGAAAAAGGTAGTGTTATCTTAATTGGTGTACCACCTGCTGGCCGTTTTCAAGTTATCACAGAAAAAGAACAATACAAAAATAAACAAAGAACTGGTAAGTCATCATTATTTGGTGGCAATAAAAAGGCTGAGAAATGTATTAAATATGCTTACACAAAAGGACCAGATGGTGTAAGTAATTTCTACAGTATAAAATGGGCTAGTGAAAACATTAAACATATGGAAATTAATGAAACGGCTAGTTACCTACTATATTTCAATCTTATTAAAATACAATCGAGATTGAAAGAACTTGGTTTATCCTATTACATATACAATTCTATAAAGTTTTCGTATAAACCAATTAATCCGGAGACAAATCTAATTAAAGACCAGATAGATTTGACTACATACTATAAACCAGAGTCCGATATGTTTGCAGTTGTTAAATCAAACCCAGCATATGAACTCGCAGATGGAGACCAACACCCGAATCATATTGCTTACGAAGTATGGGCAAAAGATTTTTGTAGTTGGATGGATAAAATATGACACAATTAATTGAAAGTCTATCTAAAGCCCAGCGACATACTAATCCGTGGGAACATTTTACATTTGGTAATTGTTTAACAGATTTACAGGTCCTTGAAATTAGACAAGCACAAATAGAAAGAAAAGATGTACTACATGACGGTACAAGGTCAGGTTATAAAGATGGTGAGGGTAAACAAAACCACAAATTTAGAGAATATATTACCAAACACAATTATAAAAAATATCCTGAATTAACAAAATTCATCAAAGAATTACAAAGCGAACCTGTTAGAAAACTTATTGCAAAGATGGTAGGCAATAAAGATGATTTTAAAGGTTCTTATGTAAGATTAGAAATATTAAACGATACAAAAGGTTTTTGGTTGAAACCTCATTGTGATATTCCTGAAAAATTAATATCTAGTTTAGTTTATATAAACAGGACTGCCGAAAATGAGAATTTAGGTACAGACCTATATAATGAAGACCTAGCCTTAATTAAGACGGTGCCTTTTTGGCATAATTATGGTTATATATTTCATGGTGCAAATAAATGGCATGGCATGGAAGAGGGTAAAGAAATTAGAGTTGAACGAAGAGGCATACAACTTAATTATGTTACATTTGAAACAGACTGGAAGGTAGAATGAACGAACAAGACTTATTTAAAAAAATGAAAGAGATTGAGAGTGAGTATCTTAAACCTCATACTTTCTATAAATTTAACAATTATTGGTTACCATGGGAAGTGGTAAGAGAATCAAAGAATGTATTATCATATGGTGTACATAGAGATGTAGGTTTTGAACAGGAGATGTGTGAACTAAATCCTAATTTAAATATACATTGTTATGACCCTACACCAGATACAGTAGAAATGTGGAAGACAGATTTTCCTTATAAAAGTAAAATGACATATCATCAAAAAGCATACGCTCAAGGTGGCGAGAAGATGAAATTTTACTATAATAAAAATGACTTGACAAAATGTTATTCTTTACTACCATTACCACAATTAGGTGGTGGTTCAGATTTTATTGAAGTAGATACAATCAATTTAGAAAATAGTTTAAATGATGTAAACGGAGAAGTTGACATTATTAAGGCTGACATTGAGGGTGTTTGGTATGATTTTTGTAGAGAAGTATTGGATTTGAATGTAGAGTTTAAAGCATTCGCCATTGAGTTTGAGGTAAAACTTATTGATAATGATACTAGTATCAAACAATATGAAGACTTACTAAAAGAATTTAAATCAAAAGGATATGGTTTATATCTAAACAGACCTAGAAACAAAATTTTAAGTGAAGCAATTATATTGAGATAACTTATGGGTAAGAAAAAGGTAAACGGCTGGTGGTTACCAAGTAATGATAAACATATTGCTGAAAAGTTGGAAGAAGATACTCGTATGAATAGAGGGTCTAATTTTCAAACAGAGCAAAGAGATTATTCTTTAGCAGTAGCGGCTAAGTTTTCAAAGAGAAGAAAACATGCTATTGATGTAGGTGGCCATGTAGGTTTATGGTCAGTTGATATGGCCGACTTTTTTGAAAAGGTAACAATCTTTGAACCAATAGAGGAATTTAGAGAATGTTTGATAAAGAACCTAAATGAAAAAGTTAAAAAGAAAAATTATAAAATTATGCCGTTTGCATTAGGTAATATACCTGGCAATCATCAAGAAATAAAATTAAAATTAGGTGGTGATAATTCAGGCGATACTCATATAAGTGATGATGGTGAGGTAACAGCCGAGATAAAAAGATTAGATAACTTTGGTTTTAAAGATGTGGATTATATTAAGATAGACGCAGAGGGTTATGAATTAGAAGTTTTAAAAGGTGCAGAGTGGACATTGGCAGAATGTAAACCAATGATTGTAGTAGAAATAAAAGATAAACATTTTGCCAGATATGGAACAGAATTTTTAGATGGTGTAAAGAAACATTTAGAAGACAGAAATTATTACCTTGAAAATGTTATAAATTCAGAAGCAATATTTGTACACAAAGCGCAAGAAGTTAGAGAATTTATGGGTCAAAAGGTTTATGCAAGGGAACATCAATGAATATAGCATTAGTTACAACAATGAATAAAAGACTGTATGATGAATATGGTCATAGATTTTTCAAGACATATAATTGGCCTTTTGACTGTTATGTGTATTATGAGGATAACTTTGATGAGGTTATAGATGAACACCATTATGGTAGAGATGGTAAAACACCATTTTTTTATAGAGATTTATTTAGAGAGGCGCCTTCATGTTCTTCATTTATAAAAAGAAATAGACATAGACAGATTGCAGATAAGAGAAAAGATTTTTGGAAAGATGGTGTTCGTTTCTGTTACAAAGTTTATGCATATACACACTTCTTAACAACACATAGAAATTATGATGGTGTTATTTGCATTGACGCTGATAGTGTATTTCATAAAACTATTGACGCTGAGTGGATTAAAAAACATATTCATAGAGATAATGCTATGATGACTTACCTTGGTAGACCAGTTTATACAGAATGTGGATTTTTATATTTCAACATGAAACACCAATACATAAAAGTGTATGCAGCTGAGATGGAAAAAATGTATTCAGACGATTTAATTTATAAAGAACAACAACAACATGATAGTTGGATATGGGATATTGTCAGAAAGAGATTTGAAAACCGACATGGTGTAGAGAATTATAATATTGGTGATAACAAGAATGGTCATGTACAAGCAAGGTCTATATTAGGACCTGTTTATGACCATACAAAAGGTTTGAGAAAAATTAAAGGTAAAAGTCCGGAGGCAAGAATATGAAATCAGGTAAAATTTGGGGAGAAACAGAGTTGATACATGCTAATGGTGTGTTAGAGTTTCACAGAATTAAATTTAAAAAAAATGTTGCTTGTTCTAAACATAAACATAAGTTTAAATGGAATGGTTTTTTTGTAGAATCTGGAAAGATGAAAGTATTGGTATGGCAAAACGATTATGATTTAGTTGATGAAACAATCCTAAATGCAGGTGATTTTATGCAAGTAAAACCCGGTGTCTTTCATCAATTTGTAGGCATGGAAGATGGTGTAGCATTTGAGTTATATTGGGCAGAGTTTGACCATAATGACATAGAAAGAGAAACAGTTGGTCAGGTTGTTAATGAAGAACCAAATTTTAATGACGAGACCAATAATTATTCAAACGAGGCTATTTAATGTTATTAGTAATAGGATGTGGATTTGTAGGTGGTACAATTGCTGATAGTTTAGAAAAATCGGGTAGTACAGTTGTAAGAATAGACCCTAGATTAAACGATAATAAAATTAGAGATTATAAAAACGCCGAGGGTGCTATTATATGTTTACCTACACCTACGGTAAATGGTAAACCAGATGACAGCGTAATTAGACAGGTCGTGGATGGCTTAGGAAATAAAATGAGAGTTTTAATTAAATCTACCATTTTACCCAATCAGATAGACAAATACAAAGACAATGTAACCTATTCTCCTGAATTTTTAAGAGAAAAACATGCTAAAGAAGATTATGAAAATCAAAAGATTTGTATATGGGGAGGCACACGATTAGAAGTAGGTTTTTGGTTGAACCAGTTTAAACAGATGAATAAACAAAATGTTGTTACAGACAGAGCAACAGCAAGTATGGTAAAGTATATACATAATTGTTGGTTGGCAACTAAAGTTGCATTTTTCCATGAACTACATGGTAAGTTGTATGAGGGTGTGAAATATAGTGAGATGACAGGCATATTAAGTATGTTTGAAAATATAGGTCCTAGTCATATGAATATAGAAAAACCAGGTTTTGATGGTAGTTGTTTTCCTAAAGATATAGAGGCATTTACTAATTTCACCGGTAGTGAAATATTAAAGAAAGTTATAGAAGTTAATAATAATTTAGTGGGGTCAAGATGATAAACATTTTTATAGGTTTTGACGAAGGCGAAAAGGTCGCCTATCATGTATTATCAGAGAGTATCAGAAAACATAGTAGTGTACCAGTATCAATAACACCATTATGTTTAAATAATTTACCAGAATTTACAAGAGATAGAGTGCCAAATCAAACAACAGATTTTGCATTTAGTAGATTTATGGTACCATATTTGAGTGGTTATAAAGGTTGGTCCATTTTTATGGATTGCGACATGTTGTTCAGAGGCGACATTGCTGAACTATGGGACATGAGAACATTTAAATATTCTGTTATGTGTTGTCAACATGATTATGTACCTACAGGTGATAAATTCAGAGGTGCAAAAAATCTACCTTTCCCTAAAAAGAACTGGTCAAGCATGATGTTGTTTCATAATCAAATGTGTACTGCCTTGACACCAGAATATGTAAATAATGCTACTGGATTGCAATTACATCAACTTAAATGGTTGCCAAATGACGAGGCATGTGGTATAATACCACTAGAATGGAACTGGTTAGTGGGCGAATATGACTATAATCCAGAGGCGAAGAATGTACACTATACACTAGGTGGTCCATATTTTAAAGAATATAAAGATTGTGATTATGCAGACGAATGGTTTGAAGTTTATAACGAGATGAAACAGATTGATTTATGAAATTAGTAAAAGACAAATATAAAGATTTTTTTAGGTGGGTCAAAGGTACTGAACTTGTTGAATTAGACGACATTGATGTATCAGAGGATCCTGTAAGACCAGAGTT
>MDSZ01045780.1_pt1 | contig 11136 bp, 10 predicted proteins | sample 811201 | NCBI WGS metagenome assembly MDSZ01 (sample SAMN05326647, study PRJNA326480) | marine metagenome | isolation source: seawater | place: Indian Ocean: North | collected 2010 | reverse complement strand
GTAATCATGGTTCATACATTTGGATTAGTATCTGATGCACAAAAGATAAGAGATTATTGTAAATCTAAAAATTTATATCTTGTAGAAGATTCAGCAGAAGCACACGGGCAGTCAATTAATGAAGAACCATGTGGATCTTTTGGAGATTTATCAACCTTTAGTTTTTATGCAAATAAACATATAACTACTGGAGAAGGAGGAGCAGTGTTAACTGATTCTAAAGACCAATATTTAAAAATAAAAAAAATGATTAATTTGGATTTTGGTGAAAAAAGATTTCAACACGATAATCTTTACTGGAACTTTAGATTAAGTGGGTTGCAATCAGCATTAGGTATTTCTCAAATTAATAATTTAGAAAAAGTAATTAAATCGAAGATTTATCAGGGATTAAAATATAGTAATTTGCTAAATAAGTTTGATGATTATATAAATATTCCTTTGAAAAAAGTTAACGGTGTAAAGAATCATTTTTGGGTTTATGGGATTGTTTTAAAACAAGAAAATAGAAGAGACTCACTCCAAAAAAAGTTACTCCAAGACGGAATTGAAACCAGACCATTTTTTTGGCCGTTACATTTACAAAAAGCTTTACCAAGAGAATTTAAAACAGAAACTAGTTTACCTGTCAGTGAAAACTTAGGAAGAAACGGTTTGTACTTACCGCTTGGTAAACACGTAAATGATAAAATTCAAGCCAAAGTCGTAAAATCTATATCAAATTTTTTTAACGGAATTTGATGAGAATTCTTTAACTACAATTTTTAAAATCAAATAAATAAAAAGTAAGCTTAAAAATATTTTATCGAAGGTAATTAATTCGAGCTTATTTATTAACGACTGAAAATCCTTATTTTCAACTGGTAAGCTCAAAGATTTAAGAAAATTGAAAATTCCATTTACACCAAAAAAAGAAATCAAAAATTTAAATATGACCGCACCCAAAAGTGAAGTAGAAAATATAATTAGGTAGCTGTTTAATTCAAAAAACGATTGAATCACACCATTCAAATAATTTGGTTGTGAATAAATCACTTCATTACCAAAAGAATTTGTGACTTTATTTAAAGAGAGTTGGGTTCCTGAAGTTGTTTCAAAAAATATAATTGATATAGTTGCAAACACTGAAAAGCTTAATATGTACGACTTAAATAGAAATATCTTTTCAGCTTTAAAATCTGAAACTATAAGTAAAGAAAGAGGAACTAGACAATACAGGTATCTAAAGCCATATGATGATGCAACGGAACCCCAGATAATAACAATTCCAAATGTCTGTGCATATGACAAAAGGCATAAAAATGAAAATAACCTTTTGTTATTTCTTGATCTTAAAAAATTAATTAAAGAGATTAATAGTCCAAGGAAAATTAATGGTGAAAACCAAAAAATTCCAAATTCTTGCGTAAATATTATTGTTAGGAAATCTTTTGATGCTGAATTTAAAAAATCTAATATTGGTACATTAAAAATATTTTCAGTTCGATTTGTACCATATATATCTCTCGGATCAAATGTATATACACCATAGATTAATTTGGTATGTAATAAGAATATTGTGATAGACACTACTGAATAGATCAAAGCTAAAATTTTTATGTTTGTTTTTAATTTATCTTCCCTGGGTTTTTTAATTGATCTGATAATGAAAGGTATTAAAACTACAAAATAATTTACCCATCTAACCATGAAACTCAACAATATTGAAAAGATAATTAACATGATGTCAATTTTTTTATTTGAATTTTTTGCGTGAAACAGTTTAGACGAATAATAAATAGCCATTGTTATTGAAAAAACTTCATAAACATGGGTCATTGAATATCTCTCAAAAGCAAAATAAAATATTCCACTTCCAGAATATAAAAGAAGTGTTAACAATTTATTTTGATTTATTTTTAGTATTTTTAAAGTTTTTTCTATATACACGATTGATAAACCAAGATAAAATATAGATGACATTGAGTAAAATAATATTTTATAGTTAAATATAACATTTTCTCCAGACTCAAAAATTTTATTAAACAAGCTTCCAATGAATAAAAACGGTGAAGCCAATAATCCTGAACCAAAAAATCCTATTGGTGCAATTTTATTATTATTGTTGTATCTTTTATTTTCAATACCTAAAAATTGATTGTTATAGTCAAAGTCAAAATCCTGTGATATTGTCTCAGCATGCATATAGTAATCATGATCATCTCCACAACAATATATATCTTCTACAAATCGAAAGTCACTCTTTAAAAAAATTAAAGAAAATAATAATAGGACATAAAAAATTTTTATTTTCATTTACTTAAATACTATGTTTTTATTCGTTAAGAATCTAACAATGAAAGTGAAAAATCCAGCAACCAAGAAAGCATATACATTAAATTCAAAATAGGTTTTGAGAATTATTGATGTTAAATATTCAAACAAGGCAAGTGATAAGCTTACAATTATATATTTTTTGAAAGAGTCACTTTTTGATTTTTTAAAAACATACTTTTTTTGAATAACATATGAATTTAAAGAAACAACTATCAATGAAATCCAAAATATTGCAGAATAGTTAAATGTCATTATGTCTGTAAATACAAAAATACAAAGTGATCTTAGCGTCACGCTTAAAAAAGAATTTAATTGGAACTTAATTAATGTAATATAATTTTCTTTAATTATTTTTTTTATCACTTATCATTTATATTAACTGTTATGAAGAAAGATTTAATAGTAATATGTGTCCCTCTTTTTAATGAAGCCGATAATATATTAAATGTTGTAGATGACATAGATAGCTATATAGAAAATACGGCTTTTAGTAAATTTTATGACTTTAACGTTATTTTTTATAATGATGGTTCGACCGATAATACCTCTGAAATAATTCAAAATAATTCAAGCCATAGGCTTATTTCATCGCCGACAAATAAAGGATTAGGCCATGCTATTGATTGTCTATTTTTTGAAGCAAAGAAATTGAATCCAAAAGGCGTAATCAAATTAGATGGGGATAACCAAATGAATGTAAATGAGATTGACAATTTTTTAAATCATGAAAAAAATACCCAATTAGATGTCATATATGGGAATAGATTTAAATCATCAAAAAAATATAAAATGCCTCTCTTTAGAAAAATTGGAAGTATCTTTTTTAAATATTTATTAAGTGTTTACTCATTAAAAATCAATGATCCAACAAACGGTTTTATTTATGTAAGTAGGAGATATCTTGAAGATTATAAAATATTTGGTTCTTATAATGCAGCCCAGCAAATCTTAATAGATGCAAAACTTAGAAAGCTATTGGTTGGAGAAGTTGAAGTGAGTTTGATACAAAGGTCAACAGGAAGATCATTTATCGGAATCAAGTACCCCTTAATTGTAATTTCAAATATTTTAATTCTTACACTTTACAGAAGTTCTGTAAAGTTTCTGTTGGTACCTGGCATATTAGGCTTATTATTTGGAGGTGTACTATTAATTTATGATATTTTTTTGTGGGTTACAAAAAGATCAGATTTCATAATAACGAACTATGTTTTGTTTCTTTTTCTTATCGGCGGCTTTCAACTGGTTATACTAAGTATTCTTTTTGAATTTATAAAAAATAAAAAATAATTATTCAGAATTTCCTAAGAGGTAATTAGATTTTGAACTCTGCTTCGTATAATATTTTCCAGGAACACCGTCACTATTTTTTTCAGCAATACATGCATATCTGATATCTTTTATATTAAAATTTTCAAACTTAAAACAATCTGAGTCATAAATTTTATAAAACCCGACCATTCTAAGCCAGCTTTTTAATGCTTTTTTTGAAGGCATGTGAGTAATTGTAGAAGTATTACGAAATGAATTTGGGTACCAAATCTGTACAATATTAAGATTTCTTAAAATTATATTTCTAATTGTCGAACTTTCGAGAACAAGAACACCATTTTGATTTAATAATTCATATAGTTTTTGAATAAACCTTAATTGTTCTGCATTGTGGTAAATAATGCCTGTAAAGTAAATAAGATCAAATTTTCCAAGTGCTTCAATTTCTTTTCTGTTCATGTATAGAAAGTTTTTTTCAATAAATTCATAGTCATAATCTATTTTTTCTAACCACTTTACATCTCTGTCATCTTGTGGGAGATCAATTAGTGTCAATTTTTTTGGTTTTAAATCAACTAGTCTTTGAGTATCATCACCATCTCTTGGTCCAATCTCTAAAATTCTCTTATCAAAAAATTTTTCTTTAGGATACAAGTCAATTAATTCATTGAATAAATATTTTCTGTAAGGAAGAAGCTCTCCAGCCCTATCTCGATTCAATAATTTTTTAAATTGCCAAATTATATAATTTACCATTCAGATAAAGATTATAATCAATCAAACAAAGAAAACATTAGTTCGGTTTATTTATGAAGCTTCTTATTATTGAAAACAAAATTTTAAAAGGTCTGTAAGTTTTAAATATTTTTAAATTTAATATATTTTTTAAAAGCAAAAGCAAACTTTCAAATCTCCAGGTATGTGTAACATGGTAAAGGCGGTTTCCACCTTTTAGATAATAATTTTGATAATATTCTGAGTTCTCATTAAATATACCTCTTACTGTCCATGGTTTAAAACTTCCAGCATAATGTAATAGAAGTATATTCTCATTCTCATCTATAGCTTCTCTTGTTGTTTTTTGACCTACTAGAAAATTTGAACCCTCATCAAGAATCATATAGTTGTTATCAAAAACAATATTCAATACATCTTGATCCCAAAATTTTATGTTTTCTTTTTCTGAGTCAAGTATGTTTAATAATTTATTTCTAATTTTATTTTCACGCCATTTTTTTAGATCTACGAACATCACTCCAGCATTAAAATATTCATGTTTCAACTTTAATTTTTGCATCAACAATTTTCTCTCTCTGACATCTTCAAAGGGATTATTTCTCACTGCAATTATTTTTTCTGAATCAATTAAATCAAACATTAATTTATTAAATTCGTTTTCATAATTTTTTATACACAATACATCAGCATCAACATATAGGATGGAGTTAATTTCGTCTGGTAAATATTTGTCAATAAATAGTCTATAGTATGTTGCTTCTGAAACATGAGCACCATCAAGATTTGGAAAAAAATAGTCAAACTCATTGAATTCAGTTAAGTAAATTTTTTTTAAATTATTCTTAGAATATAGTTTTTTCTTAAATTTTTCAAAAGATTCTGGATTGCTGTGTATGATAAACACAGTAATGTCACACCCATTATTTTCTAGAAAGCTGTTTATTGATGTAAAGCCTTGATTGTTATAGTTTTCGTCAAAGCAATAAAGTAAATTCATAGACATAAATAATTAATATCTATAATTTAATTTTATCTTTGTTGTCACTAAACCATTCATAAGTTTGCTTTATTCCATCAGTTAATTTTATTTTCGCCTCCCAGCCAAGTTCATTTATTTTTGATACATCAAGTAACTTACTATGTGTTCCATTTGGTTGCGAAGTGTCCCAAAGAGTTTCGCCTTTATAACCAATTAGTTCTTTAATAATAATGCTTAGATTTTCTATAGAAATCTCTTTACCTGTACCTACATTAATAATTTCATTACCATCATAATTTTCCATACAAAACAATACAGCATCTGCCAAATCATCTACATGCAAAAACTCTCTCAATGGTGTCCCATCTCCCCAACAAACTACTTCTGGTAAATTACTAACTTTACCATCATGAAATTTTCTTATTAAAGCAGCTAATACATGGGAGTTTTTTAAAGAAAAGTTATCATATGGTCCATATAGATTTGTTGGCATAATTGAAATTGAATTAAATCCATATTGTTTTCTGTATGATTGACACAACTGTATGCCAGCAATCTTTGCAATAGCATAAGATTGATTAGTTTCTTCAAGCGGTCCTCTCAAAATTTGATCTTCAGATATTGGAAGGCTTGCTTCTTTAGGATAAATGCAAGAAGATCCAAGAAACAAGAATTTTTTGACATCATATTTTAATGATGAGAATATTAAGTTATTTTGTATCATAAGATTCTCATAAATAAAATCTCCACTGTATGTATTGTTTGCATAAATTCCACCAACTTTAGCTGCAGCGAGTATCACATACTCTGGTTTTTCAATTTTCATAAACTCTTCAACAGATTCTTGATTTATGAGATCTAATTCATTTTTTGATTTCGTTACAATATTTGAAAAATTTTCAGAGGTAAGTTTTCTTAATATTGCAGAACCAACCATACCATTATGTCCTGCTATATAAATTTTGCTATTTTTTTTCATTATTTTTGATAAGTATACGCATGTGTTAGATTAAATTTTTTTTAATTACTAAATTGTTGAACAACCATCTATTTTTTGTTTAGTATTTATATATGTCTTCAATTCATAAATTTTAATGATAAAAACAATTTCACAACTCTTTTCTATTGCCGTATTAAATTATTTTGTAATTTTTCAAAGCAAAGATATTGACGTAGAACAGCTTTATAAGGACTTTGAGTCAATAGGATTCTCAGACAATTTAAGCAATCAAACTCTTTATGTTTTTATTTCACTATCTGTTTCCGTTTTAACTGTTTGTCTAGTTTATTTTTTTAAACCATTTACGGAGATGTTCTTAGTTCATTTTTTAAAAATTAATTTTTATTTTTTAATTAATCTTGTTTCATTATCTTCAATTTATATAATTTATAGAATTTATGGTTATTCGCGAATGTATTTATTAATATATCTTTTTGTATCCTCAGCATTTTTGTATTTTGTTGATAAAACTTTTAAATGATTTACAATCAAGATTTTTAACGTTCTCAAAAAGGTAGTTAATTTCTATATGCAGTTTTAAAAAACCCATCATTAACAATATCAATTTCATGAGTTGACATTGTACATTCTATATTAATCCAGCATTGATCACCAATGTCAGGTTTTAACCAACCATTTTCTTGAAATACATATTCTGCAATTGGTCTAGGATCAAATAATTGAGAACTGTCTTGATTTATCATTGCCATATAACTTGTAGATCTGATGAGTAGAACTACTGATAACATAACTAATATATTTTTTCCAATGCTGTTCACTTCACCTATTTTTGATTTCCCGGAAAAATAACCAATACTGTAAGCAAATATTAAAACAAAACCCATTAAATATCTTGGAGTGGGTCCGTAGTTCACTAAATATATAAAGTTTCCAATTAAAAAAACAAAGAGAACTATTTTTAACCGATTATTCAAATTTGACCTGACATAAAAAACCCTCGAAAGGAAATAAATTATGAATAAAGAAAGCAAACAATTAAAAGCTACAGTTTGATTAATTTCAAATGATATAAATTTCTCGTACCACAATAAAATATCATAATCATACAGTGATAGTGAATAACTAGCATTTCTAGTAATCTCTTCATATGCTTCAGTTGAATTTACTGAATACCAGCTAAATTTATTTATACATGTTGCGTTAACAGGATAAATAAAACATCCTGTTGTTAAATATTGTTTAAGTATCCAAAAAAATCCAAAGAATATTGAGGGAACATTGATATAAAGCAATGTTTTAAAACTGCTTTTACTTTCTTTAATAAAAAACCAATAAAAATATACCATTAAAAAAACAAGGAACACGCTACTTAATTTAATTTGAATTGTAAACAAAGAAAGAAGGGACAAAAGACTTACTTCAAATTTATTATATTTTTTATCATTTAAAAATAAAAAAATAGTTCTAGATATAAAGAAAAATAAAATTGCTACTGAAACATCTTGTTTACCAACACCTTGAATATAAATAAATCCGTTCCTTCCACCATTAAATCCGAAATTATCAAATATTGAAAAAAGCAAAAGCATTAAAGAACTATTCCTAACTATTTGTTTTTTGCTAAACAAGTCACGAATTAATATATTGTAAAAACTAAATATGTACATCAAATTCAAATAATGTAAATTTACAAATTCTCCATCAAACCACAATATTGAAGATATGTATTCTGCTATTGATGACATACCAAAAGCCCAATAAATATTTACCATTCCTAAAATCATTTCTGAATTTCTAAGCCAATTTTGTTGATTTAAATGATAAAAACCTGCATCGTAATGCCACCCGGTATTAAATGAACTTATAACAAGAATTGAGGGCACAAAGATATATCCGATTAAGTTACTAAAATTTAAATTTATATTTAGCTTTTGGAGATTAAGCAAATTTGGTAAAAAAGATAAAAATAATATAAAAATTACAGCTGTATTTTTTAATGGCAAAAAATAATTCAATAAAATTAAAATATTACCTATAAACAGTGATCCAAAAATAGGATAAAGATTTGATGTTTTTGTTTTTAGGATTTCTAATGGCAGGTCTTTTTTTCTAAATAAAATAAAATTCAGAAGTAATAAAAAACCACGTCCATTGAAATAAAAAAAGACTAAAAAAACAATAAAACCTAAATAAAAATATAAGTATTCAAGAATAAAAATTTTAGATCAGCTCTTTCTAGACAATGTCTTGTTAATTTTACTTTTTAGAGAATTAAAATAATATGTATATCGCATATGTAAATAATTTATTCTTAAAGATGTCATTAATTTTTTGTAAACTTGATCACTATTCATTCGGGTAGTTATAAGATATATCATCCTTGAGTTTATTGATTTATTACTTTTTATGTAATCATAGTTTTCAATTTTAATTTCATGAGTTTCAGAGAATGATCTAGATATGATTTCTTTGGTATGTGTTGCATCATTGTCAAAGCCAATATTTTTAACAAGATTTACTGATGGTATTAAACATTGATTATTGTTGGTCGCAAGCATATAAAATAATTGGATATCCCAAAAATCAATATCTTTTTTTCTTGTAGCTCTTAAAAAATAATTAATTATCATTATTCTTTCAAAAAAATAAAACTTATTTAGTTTTCTAAAAATGTTTATATAGCCAATTTCTTCTATTTGAAATCTATATTTTTTCCATCGATCGCTCCATGTTGCCCAGCCCCAAATAATAGGGATATCTATCCCCATAATTTGATGATCCTCAAACAAATTTAAAGGCACCATTGGTCCACCATTGTCTCCTGAAATCATAAATATATCTTTTTTTTCCTTATATTTGTCCAGTAATATTTCACAATATTCAAAAAATGATTTATCTGGAACTAAATCATCCTCTAAAATAATTCCATAGTCTTCATTTTCAAAAAACCAATTAGTTGCTGATACTGGACCTAAGCCACATCCAAGATTTTTACTACTTTTTTTAATTGTTACATTAATGTCAGTATTTAAGTCTTTTAACAAAATTTCAATTTCGTTTATTTTATCTTGATCTTTTTCATTCCTTGGTCCGTCAATGTGAATATATAAAACCTCAGGTTTGATAATGTTTAATAATTTGATAGTTTCTGAAATATATTGTGGTCTGTTGAAAAGAATTAGTAAAATTGGGACCTTGAAAACAACACTCATCAGCAAATTATAAATCTAATTTATCAATTAAAACACATTAAAATTTATTTGTTCAAAATGACTCATCATTGCAGAAAAATTATGAAAAAAAACTACAGTAAAAATACTCACAACCATTAAATAAAATGACAAACTTTTCTTTTTTGCTTTTTCAAGATAGATTGCTGACAATAATCCCAACATATGAAACATTTGTATTATGTAACTTGCTTTATTTGTATCCCCAGTTTCGACAGGATAACTAACTAAGAATATAAAATATCCAATAAAAGAAAAGATAATTGAAAATACAACGTACACAATAAAGTAATATTCGAAATTCTTTTGTTTTCTAAATAAAGTCTTGATTGAATAGATTAATACTGAAAAATAAAACAAAGTTGGCAAAAGTGAAAATGTGTTTACTCTTCCAAGATAATTCCCTATAAATTCTTGATTTCTTCCTGAAGAAAGATCTCTAGAAGTAAATGAAAAATATCCCCAATAATCTCCCCATAAATCGGAATAGAGGATTGGTAAAAATTGATTATCAAAGTGTGGCCTAATTGGCTTTTCAAATAATTGAAAAAATGAGGAAAGAGACGGTATATAAAAACTTTTTGGCTGATTATAAAAACTAAACTTTATTGGATCAAGATTAAATGCTGTAAAAGTTCCGTATTGAAAATATAAATTAAAGTAAAACCATGAAGATATTAAAAATCCAATTAGTGAAGAATAAAACATAAATGAAAAATATTTTTTTCTTAACTCTTTATTCAAAAAAAACAAAAGAAGAATATATCCTGGAAATAATAAGAAAGCCCATTGCCTACTTAATGCTAGAAATCCAATAATTAGTCCGAAAAAAAACAAATCCAATTTTTTATAATTGAATGATTTTTTTATAAATTTTAAGAAAAGAAACATCAATAGACTATTAAAAAATAATATGTATATTTCACCTCTTAGCATCACAACTGTTTTGTAGTTAATAGTGAATATTCCTATAAGTAATAAAGTTGATAAATTAAATATATATTTATTGTTAAAAAATAATTTGATAGTTTTTAGATAAAAATAAATTGTTAAAAGATACAAAATGCTTTGGAAAAATATATTTGATAAACTGTAAATCTGACGACATGCTTCATATGTATCTAATAAATTAAAATATCTCTTACAGATTTCATTTACAAAAGTTGGAAAAATATAAGGCAAAGGAGGGCTAAAAAATTCTCTTGTAAAATTTGATGAGGGTTGATCATTATTAAAAATAAAAATATTTAAAAAATTTTGCACATAACTATGGTGTGCTTCACCGTCATAACCATATAGTTGGTCATAGTGAATCAGGTTGTAAATCAACAGATAAATAATTGATGTAAATAAAATTAAAAATCCATAAATATTTATTTTTTGTTCTGTTTTAGGACTCATACATTATTGATACTATGATACTTTATTTTTTCATTTTAAATCAGTGCTTTAATTAAGGTTTTTAGTTAAAGTTTTATTATCGAACATAGTGGTAGGAATACAAAAAATTTATGAAGATAAGTATCGGCTATAAAGTTATTGATGGTCCCTGGGGAGGTGGAAACAGTTTTTCTATACAATTAACTGAATTTCTAAAAGAAAAAAATATAGAAGTAATTAATAATCTAGATGATAAAGAT
>MDSZ01012253.1_pt1 | contig 11136 bp, 10 predicted proteins | sample 811201 | NCBI WGS metagenome assembly MDSZ01 (sample SAMN05326647, study PRJNA326480) | marine metagenome | isolation source: seawater | place: Indian Ocean: North | collected 2010 | reverse complement strand
ATTTTCAACGACTTGCTCAAGAGTAATTACTCGTAAAGTCTAATATTTTCTCCATACTTCAAGGTTTCACTCACATACTGAGTGGAACCTTTTTTATATTCCATAATTTCATCTAGATCATTAAATACAACATTTAGGTATTGTGGTTTTAATGTAAATATATTTCTTTTAGCATCTTCTATTTCAGATTCATATTCATAGTTGGTTATTGCTTTTAAAATATGAGAAGAAGGGATAGTTTGATAACTTCCTATACCATCGTCATAATATTCATAATAATATGCATTTCCGACTGCAATATTATCATCTACAGTAAATAGAACTTCTTCAGTACCATTTAGTGGTGGTGATACTATTGCTGGAGTCGATGGTAGTTGATATGTAAATGATACACCAAATCCATCATTACTAGACACTGTTTTAACTACAAATCTACCATTAAAGGAGTTATCTGAAACATTTGCAATTTGTATTTCATCACCAACTTTAAGTCCTTTAATACCATTATTCATGGTTATAGTAACAGTTGATGATGGACTACCTACAATTCCAGCAAATATTTGGTTGATTGTAGTTTTATTGACTTGGATAAAGTTTCCATTAGTTCTCCATGTGCTAGGTATTTGCAAACCTTTTTCAAGAACTGTCACCCCTCTACTATTTTTTATTTCAATTGTTTCATGGTGGTGAATTCCACTATACAAGTTTTGGGTTGTTTTATATTTGTCCATCAATATATCATTGAATGCTTTTTGTGGTAATGGCCACTCATCCTGAATATTTAATATATTATTTGAGAGAAGAACAACCCAATCAAGATTGGGATCATCGTATATTTCATTTGCTACATTATCTGGTCTATCATCTCCAACAATTTTATACTTAGTAAAAAAGTTTAGATTGCCAAAAATGTCTTCTCTTAATTTTCCTCTTTTAAATAGGTTTTTTACAATCAAATAATTGGAAATTTCTTTTTCATCCTTATTACGATTAACGTATCCAAAATTTGGAACTTGTCTAAAATATGTTCTTGCCATTACTTATACCTCCCACTGTGAGTCATTATAATGTCCATGCATAGGAGTTTCACCATAATCGTCATAATATATTGGTTCTATCTCGGAAAAGGATAGTTGCATTTGATATTGAGTCATTGAACCGTCATCATATGTCATATATTGTCCACCACCATAATTTACATTTACTCCAGATAAAGCACACATTTTTATTTTGTTTAAGTATGGATGTTCTCTTTCATCACCATTATCATCTTTAAACATGTACTTTAATTTAAATACGTTGGGTGATTTTAAGAATATACTTTGTGGTCCTAATTTAGGTCTCATTTGTTTTTTAAAGAACCATATAATATCTTTTACCATTCGTGCTTCTTCTGGTCCTCTTGGAGTAAAATTGTAGTTATAATTAAAACTTCTTAAAGTTGGTCCTTTGAAAAGAAGTTCTAAGTTGTTATTAAGTGCCATTCCTGATCCTCTGGTTAAAAGATCTCCACCAACACCTATTGCTTGACCAGCAAAATAACTAATTAAAGTATCTTTTTCGATTCCTGCTATATTTGTTGCACCACTTTTTATGGCATTGGTAATTGCGCTAATAGCACCACCACCATCTCCATCTGAAAGTTTATCTATAGTACTTCCTGCTATTCTTGCACCCATTGCTTGAATTGCATTTAATGAACTTTGACCCCAATCAACACTATTAGCTTCACTTAATCCACCTGTCATTGGAAGTTGAACTATCCCTTTAGTTACACTTCCAGTTTGATATCTAGATGTTGCTCTTTTTATTTCCATTACATTGGATAACTTTATCCCTTTATATGTGTTTGGATCCTCTACAGATTCTGTAGATCTATTATCTTCTGCATTATTGTCTCTTGGATCTTGAGCAGGAGTTGTATCATAATCTTTAGTTAGATTTGCAATCATTGTATCTGCTTTATATTCTTTACATACAATTTGCAAGTAATCATATCCACCTACTTCTGCTAAAGGATAATAAGCAAAGAAATATTTTGGTTTTTGTCCTCTGTTAGCATCTGCTCTCAATCCTTGTCCTTCCGTTGCTTGACCAGTAACTAAGAAATCAGTATTTTGATCTTTTCCTTCATTAGGTGAATCTGTTCCAAGTGCTTGACGAAATATTGCTTTTGATCCTTCATCATTAAGTATTTTTGCAAATTCGGCTGGTAATGCGCCATCAACCTTCATCCATCTCTTTCCTCTCAAATTTATATTTGGAATAGTTGCCCACTCTATTGTAGGAGGAGGACCATCTTTATAATATCCATTCTTCTTTGCATGATCTATTTGTTCTGCAGTAAAGGCTTTTATATTAGTTTGCACTACTTTTGCACTTTTAGTAGATTCATCTACTTCAAGTCTGAATGTTTTATTGTCTAAGAAAAAAGCTTGAGACATGTTACTCTTCTAGTTTAGTTATTTAGTACGATACTTAGCGTAGGATAATGATCTTAAGTATTCAATTTCGTCATTATTTACTACATGTAATGCTCCTACAACTTCTTCCCATGTATAATTTCTCATTGTTCCCCAATGAAAGTTCAATCCTCTAAATCCCCATCGAAGAACTTCCATACATGCAATTAATGGATGTTCGTCATATGTAATGTCAGGACTCTTTGCTATGTATAAAAAAGTATAATATTTTCCTGGTTCAGGAACCCACTCAGTTTTTGTGAATACTTCCAAAATACTCATCATAATTAGATCAGCATCTTCAGAACCATCAAGTTTTTCTTGAAGTTCTTGAATGCGAACTGGTGTATTACGGGCTGCATCCCTTTCTCTTCTTTCTTTAAGAGTTTTCCTTGGCATTATTTGATACCCAATTCGTTTTCAGTAATAATCCTAAATTCAATTTTTCTATCTTTACACCATTCAGATGCAGCATTCCACTTTGCTTTATTTACTTCAAATGTTTTACACTCGTAAAGAAATGATTTAGTCATTCTTTTCTTTGGTTTAGGTGGAAGAGTTTGTTTCAGTGGTTTTACTTCAATTACATATGTTTTTATTTTCCCAGTGGTTTCTTTCACATTGATGATAAAATCTGGAAAATATCTTCTCATTTTACGTGCAGTTGGATCATAGTAGGGGATACAAAATTCTTCACTTCCCCAAGCAACAATATTCTCATTCAAATCACACCAAGAACAGAACTTTCGTTCCCAACTACTTCGACATATAATATTGTTATAGTCACCTTTATACTTTTTAGGGTATTTTGGCTTGTATCTACTTTTGATACTCTCTGCCATCTTATATACATAATATATAATGTAAAAGTATTTATAGATGGCTGCTCAAGTTCCCTATAATTTAAAGACAGATGAGATTAAATCGAGGCTGCTAAATCTAGCTCAAACATCTTTTTATAGTCTTACCCTTCCTTTACCGAATGCTGTAAGAGATAGAGCAATAAAAAACTCACTTACTGTTAATGGAAAAACTGGTGATATTCATAAGATAGAATTATTATGTTCAGATGCTGCTTTACCAGGATCTTCAGTTGCAACACATGATGTTACTAATGATTATACTGGTGTAAGTGAAAAAATGGCATTTCGTAGAATATATGATCAGAGTATGAATTTAACTTTTTATGTTGATAGAAATTATGATGTTGTAGAATTATTTGAGACATGGATTGATTATATCACTGGTAATAATGATAGGGAAATGTCTAAGAGTAGAAATCGTAACTATAGAATGAGATATCCTGATTCTTATAGATCTGAAATTTATTTAACTAAATTTGAAAAAGATACTCATGTTAAAGCTGCTGCAACTAGAAATAATGACTGGGGTAAAGCAAGAGAATCTTTGAATTATACTTTTGTAGGAGCATTTCCTCAAACAATTACAGCAATGCCAGTCTCTTATAATCAACCTGAAGTTTTAAAATGTAATGTGGCATTCTCCTTTATTAGATATGTTATGGATAGACAACTTGGAAAAGATCAGGGTGGTTTAAATAAACATTTGAGTCAAGCTAGAGATTTAGTTTGGGGTCGTGAGGATGATGGATATTGGGGACCACAGTGGTTAGGATTGAATAGAAATAAATGGTGGATACCATAACCAATTACCTCCTAAATAAAACACTGAAAGAATTATTATGCCTTTACCAACCATTGCAACTCCCACATATGAGCTTGAATTGCCATCAACAGGGAAAAAAATAAAATATAGACCTTTTCTTGTAAAAGAAGAGAAACTCCTTCTTTTAGCCTTAGAAACTGAGAATTCTAAAGATATTTCAAATGCAATTAAATCTGTATTGAAAAATTGTATTCAAAGTAGAGGGGTAAAAGTAGAAACTCTTCCAACATTTGATATTGAGTATTTGTTTCTCAATATTCGTGGTAAGTCTGTTGGTGAAATTTTAGAAATTAAACTAATTTCTCCTGATGATGGTGAAACTCCAGTCCCTGTAGAAATAAACTTAGATGATGTTCAAATTCAAAAAGATGAGAAGCATAATAATACAATTAAATTGGATGATAAATTAGTCTTAGAAATGACATATCCATCTCTTGATCAATTTGTTAAAAATAATTTTGATTTTGATGGTAATATTGATATGGATCAATCATTTGAATTGATTGCTTCTTGTGTGAAGAAAATTTATAATGATGAAGAGGTATGGGCTGCTTCAGATTGTACTAAAAAAGAAATAATAGCATTTTTAGAACAGATGAATTCTAAGCAATTTAAAGAAATTGAAACTTTCTTTGAGACAATGCCTAAGTTATCTCATACTGTGACTTTTGTTAATCCTAATACTAAAAATGAAAATACTGTAGTACTTGAGGGCTTAGCGTCTTTTTTCGAGTAGGTATGATTCATATGGACTTGGAAAATTATTATAAAATAAATTTTGCTTTGATCCAGTATCATAAATATTCATTAACTGAAATAGAAAATCTTATCCCTTGGGAAAGAGATGTCTATGTTTCATTACTTGAAGCACACATTGAAGAAGAAAAATTAAAACAACAGCAGCAACAAGCTAATGCCTGATAAGTCATTAAGATCAGAAGCAGATAAAATAATTAATGAATTGAGGGAAGAAGGCGCTCGGGAAAAAGAAGGATTGAATGTAAAGAAAACAGTTATAAAAGGATCAAAAATAAATAAAGAATCTTTTGGGAAAAAAACAGGTGTTGGATCTTTGTCAAGGAGGGTTGCTAATAACGAGAAGAAAATCTCTTCTATAAAAAAGATTATTCAATTTAATAAAAGTAAGATAGGAGATAATTTACGATCTTTAGATACTGAAACAGATAGTGATAAGAATATATTTGCAACTGGACTTTCTAAGATATTAGAAACTATAAGTGGTATAGCAAAATCTTTTAATAATAGAACAAAAACTGAGAATAAAATTAAAGATAAAACTAGAATAAATTTAAATCGACAAAGAAAACAGCAAAGAGAGGATGTATTAGAAGGTAAAACTGCTGCTACTGAGACTGAGAGTGGTGAAAAAACAAAAATTGATCAATCAACTGCACCAGGTTTTCTTGGGGGTATAGTAAAGTTTTTTAAAAGTATTTTAGTAGGTACTGCATTATTAGCATTATTAAAATGGGTGCAAAATCCAGATAATTTGAGAAAGTTGGAAGCAACTTTAGACTTTTTATCAAAACATGGTGATACTATATTTGCTGGAATTTTACTTCTTGTTGCTGGTAATATACTTTGGAAATTATGGAGAGGATTTAGATTTCTAAGAGGATTTCTTCGTGGTCCTAAGATTCGGGGTGGTCCTAATATTCGTGGTACTGGTGGTACTGATCCTACTAGATTCAATAGGATAAACAATAGAAGAACAACAAGTGGTGGACAACAACTTCAGAAAGGTCCACTTAATAGGGTAAGAGAATTTTTCAGAGGTAAAAATCCCTTAAGAACGAAACCTCCTATTACTACATCAGGTGGTGTAACTGCACCTTCTCCAGTAAGAAGGGGTCCACTAGAATGGTTAAAGACTAAGACAAAGAATATTAAAAATCCCTTTAAGAGATCTTCTGTAACAACAGGAGGAGGAACAACTATACCTAAAAATATTCCAAAGAACTTACCGAAAATAAAAGGTGGTATTCCGAAAGTAAAAGGTGGAATAAAAGGTGGACCGATGGTCATAGCAGCTGATCTGATCCTTAATATGGCAGTAGGTCAATTGATGGATAATCTAGACCAAGCGGTAACGAGGCAGTTTTCAAGAAAACTTGTTAAGAAATGGGGTAAAGAGAAGGCGTTATCTAGTCTCCAAGCAGGGTTATCTGCAGAGGTTGCAAAAAAAGATAAACCTTGGTGGCATATTCTAAATCAGGATATGGGAGGAACTGTTTTTCATTATAATAAGGAAACTGGAGCCATATTAAGCAAAAATAAGTATAGGGATGATAAACTTGTACAAGAGATGGCATATGCGATTAAATATCTTCAAGAAAATGATTTTGAAGTAAATGAGAAAGGAAAAGTAATAACAAATAAAATACTACCAGCTAAGGGTCAAGAGGGTCAAACTTCTGATACAAAAATCAAAGGAGATGATGTTTCTCAAATATCTGATGATAGTTCTACTACCAAAGAATCTAAGTTAAAACCTTATGACTTAGTTTTAAAACATGGTTATAAGATTATTGATGAGGAAGTGAGAGGGCAACGGATGGTAAAGGTTTATAATCCTAATGTAAAATATAAGAGTGGTCCTGGTAGAGATTTTGGATCAATGGATGGTCAGCATCCTGCTATTACAATGATGGGAACTTATAAATCTAAAGATCAAGTTTCTACAGAACAATTTATCAATAATGGTAAACTTAGAAAATCGGATAAACTTACATGGAATGCTGAGAAACTCAATAATATGAGTACAGAAACTGTTAATCAACTTAATAAGAAAGCTCAAGGTGGAGGGATAGGACGTGTAGCTGGTGGAGTAACTGACTTTTTAACACTTGGTATGTGGGACTTTGATAAGAGAAATAAGAAAGGAGCTCCAAAGGATTGGGGTATCCGTAGAATGGCAGGTGGTGTGACTGACTGGGCAACAATGGGATTGACTGATTTTGATAAGAGGGGTAAAGGAACTCTTCAGTTTGAAGCTATTGGTAGTAATAGAGGGGATAGAATATCACAGAAGGTTGCTAAAAAAGAACGTAAAATTAATCTTGTTCCTATGGATCAAGATCAAATCGCAAGTTCTTCTGGTTCTGGTTCTGATCAAAGTGAAATTCCAGCAAATGCATCTATATCTGGAGTCGAAAGTGATTATACTTCTGGTGTATATGGATTATTAGGAGGATATGGATAATGGCTTTTCCAGCACTTGTTAAAATTCTAGGTAATATGGCCTCGAAAGCGGCTGTAGCTAAGTCTAAGGGTAGTGATAAAAAGAAAAAACCAAAAATAAATAAAGAAAAATTATTTCAGAGAAAACCTGCTCAACCACAGGATGGTGAGACATTTGTATATTCTGGTAGGGAAGTATCTGCTAAATCAAAAGTAATATCAACTTCTGCTATTGATAAAGCAAAGAATTTATCCAATCAGAAAGAAAATACTTCTAGTTATATTAAAAAAGCACTTGATTCTATTAATTCTGTTGCTGGTAGTATATGGGAGTCATTAAAATCTAGAAATAAAAGTGAGAAAGGTAAGTCAAAAAGACAGTCTTTACCAAGAAGAATGGCTTCATCTATTTTTTCCGCACCTCTTAGAATTGGTAAGAAATTAGTTACCCCTCTTATTAAACATTCAACTAAGTTTTTTGGTAGTATAATGATGGGAATTGGAGCATTAGTTCTTGTCACATATATTGATGAGATTATGGGTATTTTTAAAATGATTGTGAAGGTTGTGGGTGCAGGAGCTAGATTATTGGTGGGTATATTTAATTTTATGATTGATAAAATATATCCTGCTGTCGCCCTGTTTCTTCCTAAAGCAAAACAAGCGAAACAGAATGTAGAAAGTCTAAAAGAACTAGAAAAGGAAATAGATAAAAGTGAAAAAGAAATGAAGGATAATGGAAAGAAGGATGAGAATGTATCGGATAGTGGTAAAGATACTAAAACTATTACTAAAAGTGAAACTATTACTAAGAAGAGTAATGCTGTAGCTAAAGGTGGTCAGGTAACATCTGGTAATATGACTAATGATCAGGTAGTTGATAATAGAATAAAAGTACTTGAGTTTAAAAGAGACAGTCGTTTAACTCCTGCATGGCAAAAAAAGAGTTTGCAAGAACAAATAAACAGGATTGAAAAGAATAGAGCTACTGGTGGTTATGAGGTAGTATCGTCAGAAGATTATCAAAAACAAGTCAAGGAAGGTAAGGCATTTGATTTTAACCAAGGTGGTCTTGTTCAAAACTTTAATCAAGGTGGTATTGTAACTGATCCAGAAGAGAAAAAACAACAAGAAGATTATATGCTTAAGTGGGTTAACAAAGAACGAGTAGAATTTTTAGGATTACCTCCTTTAAAGAAATTAACTTATGCGGATGGTGTGGAACTTACAAAGATGATGGGTCCAGAATATTATGGTGGTGGAATAGAAGAAAAATCAAATACTGATAGTAATTTTGATACCATGACGAAATCCGCATGGAAGACAAAATCAAGAGGTAATGAAACTCTTTTTCGAGGATCAAAAGGGATGTTAACAGAAGAAGATAAGCAAAATTATCTTGCATCAAATCCTCAAGCAAGATTGGCACAAAGCCTCCATCAGCAGCTTGAATTAGATGCTTTAGGTATGGATATATCTGCAACTTCCAAAATGAATGAGGGTGGATTGGTAAGAGGAAAGGGTGGAGTGGATAAGATTCGTGCAAATTTGACACAAGGTGAATTTGTTATCAGTGCTCCTGCAGTTCGTAAGTTTGGTGTTGAAACTTTTAAAGCTATGAATGCTGCTGCTGGTAGTTCTAGTATTCCAACTATTTCTATGGATGGATCTATTAATGCTAAGGATGGTGCATATATTGGTGATGAGAAACATGTTGGTAAAGAATGGGGTGAGGATACTCCAAAATTAGTAGAGGTAATTGGTCCTTCACTGATGCAATGGATGAAAATGCAGAATGAACAGGTTGAGGGTAATCCTGATGCTTACGGTGGAATAAAGTTAACAATGGATAGAGATGGAAAAATGCCAAATTTTGGTAAGTTTATTGCTGATATGTCTGAGCAGGGTTTCAATCAGGCAGTAGATTCTATTAGATCTAATGAAGCTATGGAGCCACCAGTTAAGGAAGCAGTATTAAAGAAGATGTCATGGATTAAACAGGAGACATTGAGGAATCCTAACTTTAAATCAGATATAGCATTTGATATTAATAAAGATATTCCAGGTACACAAGCAAATAGAATATTGATTGCTGCTCAACAGGATACTACTAGTCCAGCAGCAAAGGCAGGATTTAGTTATGTGGAAAGAGCAAGACTTTTAAATAGGACGGAGAATAAAAAGAAAATCACAGAACAAATTAAGAATGTATCAGTAGATACTGAGGATGATAGTGAAGAAGAAGACCTAAATATCCCTCTTCCTCCAAGTAATCAAGGTGGTGGAATATCTGGTAAAAGTAGTTCTCCTCAAGCAACCTTTATTCCTATTAAAATAGATAATATTGGAGAATTAACAAAACAGGCTCTTTATAAAGAATAATGATTCAGAATTCTAACACTAGATCGGGAAACATCCGTACATTTGATATATTTTCTTCTATGGGTGGAGGAATGATAGATATTCGTCCTGGAGTGACAGAACTAACTTATTTTGAGGATGTTTTAAAAAATACAATAACATTAACTATTCAGGTTACGGAAGCTGGGTTGGGTGGTAATAAAGGTGTAGTTGATAATCTTCCGATTAGAGGAGGGGAAAAAGCACACATTGTTTTTTCTGATGCAGATGGTAATGAAAGAAGATTTAAAGGTGATAATGCATTATATGTAAATAGAGTTCGTAATCTTACAAAAGGAACTCAGATTGATAGTTATTATATTGATTTTTGCTCTAGAGAATTTTTAGCTAATGAACAATCAAGAGTATGTAAAAGATATAATGGTAAAATATCAGAGAGTGTTAAATCGATTTTAACTGAAGCCACATCAGGAGATTCTGGTCTTAAGATTTCTAAATCTAGACTTGGTATAATTGATGAAACTTTGATTGATTATAATTTTATAGGTAATGAGAAAAAACCTTTATATACTTGTACTTGGTTAGCATCTAAAGCAATACCTGCAAATGCTGGTAAGGCAGGTGCATCTGCAGGATTTCTTTTCTACCAGACACATGATGGATTTAATTTTAGATCTATTGATAATATTTTTACTGGCAAATATAAGAAAACTTTTATCTATAATAACACTGCATTAAAACCAACAGAGTATACTGGAAAGATTCTTAGATATGATATTAATAGGGATATTGATCTTCATAATAATTTGATGATTGGTGCATATTCTAACAGAACAATATTTTTTGATTATTATGGGATGAATTATGATGTTAGGAATTTTACACCTAAAAATCAAGAGGGTATTGAAACTGGTGGTAAATTCCCTATTGATAGTGTTGCTGATGAATTTAGGTTGCCAGTTTCAAGATTGATGAGTAGAATATTAGATATCGGAACATTGCCTCCAGGTAAGAGTAGTGAAGAAGAGTTGGAACAGTGGAAAAATAAACCAGAGAATCCCACATGGGATGCTGCTCAAACAATGGTTCAATCCTTGATGAGGTATAATCAATTATTCACCATACAAGTAAAACTTACTTTAGGTGGTAATTATGATCTTCAAGCAGGTGATTTGATTTATTGTGATTTCCCAGAATTACATGATTCTTCTTATAACAGTGTTACTGGTGGCATATATATGATATCTAGCCTTGCACATGAACTAACACCCAAAACGTGTTTTACTTATGTTACTCTGGTTAGAGATAGTTATGGAAGAAAATCTTTTTAAGGAGATCTTATGACAACTAAAATTCCAAATCACGACTTAGATCACGAGGTCTACATTGACCCCAAAGATGGTAAGGAGCATACTAATCATGGTAT
>MDSZ01064901.1_pt1 | contig 11137 bp, 10 predicted proteins | sample 811201 | NCBI WGS metagenome assembly MDSZ01 (sample SAMN05326647, study PRJNA326480) | marine metagenome | isolation source: seawater | place: Indian Ocean: North | collected 2010 | reverse complement strand
GAACATTAATAAATATGGGTGAATAGTGGTGCGCCCGCAAGGAGTCGAACCCTGAACCTCCAGAGCCGAAATCTGGCGCTCTATCCAGTTGAGCTACGAGCGCATAATGTACTAATATAATATTTTATGAAAAAAATCATTAATTTAATTGCCGAAAAACAAGATTTTAATATTAGAGTAGATACATTCATCTCAAATAATATTAATGAGTTAAGTAGAACGCGTGTCAAAAACTTAATCTTGAATGGTGGACTTAAAATAAATAAAATTGTTATTTACGATCCCTCAAAAAAAATTAGCAAAACAGATGTTATTAATTTAGAAATACCAGAGCCAAAAAAGGCTTCCTTAAAACCTTACAAGTACGATCTGGATATAGTTTATGAAGATAACGATTTAATTTTAATTAATAAGTCAGCAGGAATTTCTATGCATCCAGGTGCTGGTAATTATGATAAAACTGTTGTTAACGCTCTCATGAGTCTAAAAAATAAAAATTTTTCTAATATAGGTGATGAGTTAAGACCAGGGATTGTACATAGGATAGACAAAGATACTTCTGGTCTAATAGTAATTGCAAAAAATAATAAAGCGCATGAATATTTGGCAAATCAATTTTCTAATCATACAATATCTCGAGTTTATATGGCTTTGGTTTGGGGAAAATTAAGGCCACAAAATGGAAGGATAGAAACTTTAATTACTAGGAGTTCAAAAAATCGACAAATGATGGAGGTTGGGCTAACAAAAGGTAAAAAAGCTGTAACAAACTATAAAACAATAGAAATATTTGAAAACAAAAATGTGCCAACTTTTAGTTTAATTCGTTGCAAGCTCGAAACGGGTAGAACCCACCAAATAAGAGTTCATATGAGTTTCAAAGGAAATAATATTCTAGGCGACAAAAAATATAAAAAAAAATACAAAAACTTTAAAAATATCGATCCAGATCTAGAAAAATATATTTTAAATCTGGATAGGCAGTTTTTGCATGCTCAATTTATAGGATTTGATCATCCCACAACTGGCGAGCGCCTAGAATTTACCTCAGAATTACCAATAGATCTTAAAAAAATACTTAAAAAGCTAAGAAATTCAAATAAATAAAATCATTGTAAAAAAATAATTCTTTATTAAATAGATCTCTCTATGAGTACGACATCTTATAATTTACCTACTTTATCCAGCGAGGGTGGGCTTTCAGCTTATCTTGCACAGATTAAAAAATTTCCTATGCTAGACGCGGAGGAAGAATACATGTTAGCGAAAAATTGGCAAACCACAGGTAATGTAAAATCTGCGGAAAAGTTGGTTACAAGCCATCTACGTTTAGTTGCAAAAATAGCAATGGGTTATAAAGGATATGGTCTACCGTTAAATGAAATGATTTCAGAGGGAAATGTTGGATTAATGCAAGCGGTAAAAAAATTTGAGCCTGAAAAAGGATTTAGATTAGCAACATATGCGATGTGGTGGATTAAAGCCTCAATTCAAGAATATATCTTAAGATCTTGGAGTTTGGTAAAAATTGGTACGACTACAGCTCAAAAAAAATTATTCTTTAATTTAAAAAAAATAAAAAACCAAATTGCTCCTAGAACCGAAGGTGATTTAAGAGATGAGCATGTTAAGGATATTGCAAAAAGATTAGATGTTAGCGAACAAGAAGTAATATCAATGAATAGAAGGCTTTCAGGTAAAGAACAATCGCTAAATGCTCCCATAGGTGAAGATGGTGATGAATGGCAAGATTGGGTAGTAGATAATGATATGGATCACGAATTGAAATTCGCACAAAGTGAGGAAATGGAGCAAAGAAAAGATCTTTTACAAGATTCAATAAAAATTTTAAATGATAGAGAAAGAGAAATTCTTTATTCAAGAAGACTTACTGATGATCCAATTACTTTAGAAGATTTAAGTAAAAAGTTTAAAATTAGCAGAGAACGGATTAGACAAATTGAAAATAAAGCCTTTGAAAAATTACAGAAACACATGCTAAATTCTGCAAAATCTAAAAACTTGCTTCCAGCAAATTAATTGTTAAATGGATCTTTTATCAATATTGTATCATTTCTCTCAGGACTAGTAGAAATACTAGAGATCTTAGTCTCTATATACCTCTCTAAATCATTAATATAAATTTTCGCATTTTCAGGAAGATCGTCAAATTTTTTAATTCCTTCTGTGGAAGATTTCCATCCTTTGTAAGTTTTATATATTGGCTTTACTTTAGTTTGTTTGTCGGCAGCAGCAGGTAAATAATCTATTTTTTTTCCTTCAAGTTCATATCCTACACAAATTTTTATTTCATCCAAATCATCTAATACATCAAGTTTGGTTAAAGCAATACCATCTATTCCAGAAGTTTTTATTGTTTGTCTAACTAGAACACCGTCAAACCATCCACATCTTCTTTTTCTACTTGTAACAGTGCCAAATTCCTTTCCTCTTTTGCCTAAAGTTTCTCCAATCTCATTTGTTAATTCTGTAGGGAAAGGTCCTTCACCTACTCTAGTAGTATATGCTTTTGTTATTCCTAAAACATAGTTTATTGAATTTGGACCACAACCAGAACCGGTAGCGGCAGCCGAAGCAACTGTATTTGAAGATGTTACAAATGGATAAGTTCCATGGTCTACATCAAGCAAAATACCTTGCGCTCCCTCAAATAAAATTTTCTTATTTTCTTTTTTAAATTCTTCAATTTTTTTCCATACAGGTTTTGAATATTTAAGTATTTTTGGAGCTATTTTAAGTAATTCTCTTTTCAAATACTCTTTTTCAAAAATTTTTATTCCCAAACCTTTTCTAATTGTATTATGATGAGTTAATGCAGTGTCTAATCTGTAATCAAGGTTTTTTTCTGAAGCAAGATCCATTACCCTTATAGATCTCCTTCCTACTTTATCTTCATATGCTGGTCCTATACCTCTTCTAGTAGTACCTATTCTAGAATGAACTGCATCATCTTCACGCATTTCGTCCAACTCTCTATGAAATGGTAGTATAAGGCTAGCTGACTCCGAAATAATTAGCTTATCTTCATTTACATTAATACCTTTGGATTTTATTTCATTAATCTCCTCAAGAAGCGCCCATGGATCAACTACTACTCCATTCCCTATAACCGAAATTTTGCCTGTTCTAACGATTCCTGAAGGTAATAATCGCAATTTATATGTAACCCCATCTATCACTAGAGTATGTCCGGCATTGTGTCCTCCTTGAAATCTTATTACCACATCAGCTTCACTAGACAACCAATCAACTATCTTTCCTTTACCTTCATCTCCCCATTGAGACCCTACTACTACAACATTTGTCATTTAAGTTTTTTTTTAATAATAATTGTGTTCAAATGGTTAATTGGCCCATGACCTTTTCCAAAATTTGGTCCTGAACTAATTGCATGATTAACATAGTTAATTGCTAGTTCACAAGATTTCTTTAAAGTTTTTCCACATGAAAAGAATGTAGCAATTGCGCTTGAAAGCGTACAACCAGTTCCATGGGTGTTCTGTGTATTAAATCTTTTACTCCTAAATTTGGCTATATCGTTTTTATTTACAAAAACATCAGTAACTATTTCCGATTTCATATGACCACCTTTGATTAGAACGTTTTTTGCACCAAGTTTAATTAATTTATTTGCGGCTAAAATCATATCCTCAACACTCGATATTTTAGTATTTGAAAGAATTTCTGCCTCGGGAATATTTGGGGTTATCAAAGAAACTTTTTTAATTAAATTATTTTTTAATATTTGAATTGATTTTTTGTCTATCAATTTGGTTCCTCCTTTGGCTACCATCACAGGATCTAAAATGATTTTTTTTATTTTTATTTTATTTAATGATTTAATTACTGAATTAATAACAGATGGAGAATGAAGCATTCCAATTTTAATTGCATTTGGTTTAATATCTTTAGATGTAAATTCAATTTGCTTTGATATTTCTGGTCCTGGTATTGGAATTATAGAAGATACTCCAGTTGTATTTTGAGAAGTAACAGCAGTTATTGCAGTCATTGCATAAGAACCAAGAGATGTTACAGTTTTAATATCTGCCTGTATACCTGCACCACCTGAAGAATCTGATCCCGCAATAATTAAAATTTTAGAATTTATTTTCAAGTTAGTTAATTGATCTTTTTATAATACCTATACATTTCAAAAGTAAAGATTTATTTTCACCTTCGCACATTATTCTGATCTTGGGTTCAGTTCCAGATTTTCGAACTAACAATCTTCCCTTACCTTTAATCAATTTATTTGCTATTTTTATTGCTTTTTTACATTTTGAACTTTTGATTATAGACTTATCATTAACTTCAATATTTTCTAATAGTTGTGGTGTGGGTTTAAAATTTCTAAATAGTTCACTGGCCTTATTTCCCTTACGCATGGAAAATAAAACTTCTAGTGCAACCAACAATCCATCACCAGTTGTAGCAAATTTTCCTAAAATAATATGACCAGATTGCTCACCTCCTAAATTAAATTTATTTTTTTGCATCAATTCCTTAACATATCTATCACCTACATTTGATCTTAAAAACTTTATTTTTTTATTTTTAAAAAAATTTTCTAAACCATAATTTGACATTTTTGTTCCAATAACTCCTCCTTTGAGAATTTTTTTTCTTTTCCATCTTTCAGCTAGCATCGCAATTATTTTATCTCCATCAACAATATTACCTTTTTCATCACATATAATAATTCTATCAGCGTCTCCATCCAATGATACACCTATATGTGCTTTATTTTTTTTCGTTAAATATTTAATTTTATTTGGAAAAGTTGATCCACATTTTTCATTAATGTTAAAACCATTTGGTTCAGTACCAATCTCATAAACTACAGCTCCTAGGGATCTTAATAATTGGGGTCCTACTTTATAGGCTGCGCCATTTGCACAATCTATAGCGATTTTCAAACCCCTAAGATTAAATTGATCTGGGAAGTTTGTTTTTAAAATTTCAATATATTTTTTTGGACCATTTTCTAATCTTTTTACTCTTCCTAGAATTTTAGGATCTGATAATTTATCACTAGTTTTAGAGTCAATAAGCTTTTCGATCTTCTTCTCAATTTTATCAGATAATTTTAAACCATCAGGACCAAAAAGTTTTAAACCATTATCATAATATGGGTTATGAGAAGCGGTGATCATTATGCCCATATTTGCTTTCATTTTTTTTGTTAGCATCGCAAGTCCATTTGTTGGTAATGGTCCAAAGGTGAATACGTGCATACCAGCAGATGCAAGACCAGATACTAAAGCAGGCTCTAACGTATAACCAGACAACCTAGTGTCTTTTGCTATAATTGCAATTTGTTTACTTTTTTTTTGATTTATGAAATATTTACCAGCAGCTAAACCAAATTTAAAAAACATTTCTCCATTAATTTTTTCTTGGTTTACTTTCCCTCTAATTCCATCAGTGCCAAAATATTTTTTACTCATTCCTTAAAAGCTATTTCTTTAAATACTTTAATCCCTTGTTTTATCTCATTAACATCATGTACCCTTAATACCTGAACACCTTGCAGCATTCCATAAATACAAGAGGAAACTGTGCCACCAATTCTTTCCTTGCTATCATTTGCTCCTGACATATCTTTTATAAATCTTTTTCTAGAAAGTCCCAACATTATTGGCAAACCTAAAGAATGAAAAATGGAAACTTTACTAATCAGAGTAATATTATGTTTCAAATTTTTACCGAATCCTATTCCTGGGTCTAAGATTATGTTGTTATGACTGATGCCAACTTTTCTTATTTGTTTTAATTTCATCTCAAAATAGTCATATATATCAAGCATAACATTTTTATAATTTGGGTTATGCTGCATAGTATTAGGAGTTCCCTTAATATGTTGTAAGACAAATGGAAGTTTTGTTTTTTTTAAAAAAAAGATTGTATTTTTGTCGTATGTTAAACCAGAAATGTCATTAACTAAATTTAGTTTTAAATTTAAAGATTTTTTCATGACATAAGTTTTTCTACTATCTAACGAAACAAAGTTTTTTTTTGATTTAAGATATTTCATAGAATTTTCTATTCTTTTCCATTCTTTACTTTTTTCTATATCTTTTGATCCTGGCCTAGTAGACTCACCTCCTACATCAATTATGTCGGCACCATCTTTAATTAATTTTTTAATTTGTTTTATTGAGGAGGTCTTTTTATTAAAATGTCCCCCATCAGAAAAACTATCAGGAGTTAAGTTTAAAATACCCATCAATAGTGGTAAATTCTCAAACTTCAGTTTATGAAATTTTTTTCTTTTGCAAATTTTCTTTATATCAAATCTAACTTTTTTCTTAAGTTTTAATGAAAGTTTATTTATAGATTTTATATTTATTTTTTTTTTTGAGTTTCTTGTAATTACTTCAATTGTATCAAAAGAAATGTTTGTATTGCCGCCTAAAGGTAATGCAGATTTAGATTTAACTTTTTTTTTAGAAATCTTGCCGAAATAAAAATTACACGCTCTTGTGTAATATTTTTGCATTAAATTTAGTGAACAATTTTTGGTTTAAGGCCAATTGAACCTAAAGCAGAACCTTCGTCTTCCTCTTCAACTTTTAAGTCCTCTTTATTTTTTGGATATATATTTTTGTCAATTAAATCTTCGATCTCTGATCCAGTCAAAGTCTCGTAGGTTAGTAAAGCTTTTGCTAGCTTATGAAGATCTTCAATCTTATCAGTTAAAACTTTTTTAGCTCTATCATACCCTTTATCAACAATTTTTCTTATTTCTGCGTCAACTTTTCTAGCAGTTTCCTCTGACATATTCTGTTGTCTTGCAACTGATCTACCTAGAAAAACCTCCTCTTCATTTTCACCATAGGCAACAGGACCTAATTCTTTGCTTAATCCAGCCCTCATAACCATGGCTCTAGCTCTTTTTGTAGCTTGCTCTATATCACTTGAAGCACCTGTTGTAACTTTGTCCTCACCAAATATAATCTCTTCTGCAACTCTTCCTCCCATAGCGATAGCCATTTGAGCATGAAGCTGTTCCCTTGTTTGTGAAACTTCATCTCTCTCCGGTAGCTGCATTACCATTCCTAGCGCTCTCCCTCTTGGAATTATTGTTGCTTTGTGAATAGGGTAAGCTGCTTTTTCATTAATTGTTACAATTGCATGTCCCGCTTCATGGTACGCAGTTAATTTCTTTTCCTCCTCTGACATAACCATTGATCTTCTTTCAGCACCCATCATTACTTTATCTTTTGCCTCTTCAAACTCTTGATATGTTACAATTCTTTTATTTTTTCTAGCGGCTAATAAAGCTGCCTCATTAACAAGGTTTGCCAAGTCAGCACCTGAGAAACCAGGTGTTCCTCTAGCTATTGTTCTTAAATTAACGTCTGGTGCCATAGAAATTTTTTTAGCATGAACTTTTAAAATTTTCTCTCTACCAATAATATCAGGGTTTGATACTACAACTTGTCTATCAAATCTCCCTGGTCTTAATAATGCTGGATCAAGTACGTCTGGTCTATTAGTTGCTGCAATTATAATTACACCTTCATTAGTATCAAAACCATCCATCTCTACAAGAAGCTGATTGAGGGTTTGTTCTCTTTCATCATTCCCTCCACCAAGTCCTGCTCCTCTACTCCTTCCGACAGCATCAATTTCATCAATAAATATTATGCATGGTGAGTGTTTTTTTCCCTGTTCAAACATATCTCTAACTCTAGATGCACCTACACCCACAAACATTTCTACAAAGTCTGAACCCGAAATTGTAAAAAAAGGAACTCCGGCTTCGCCTGCAATTGCTCTTGCTAATAATGTTTTACCAGTTCCTGGAGGCCCAACTAGTAGACATCCTCTAGGAATCTTTCCACCTAATCTACTAAATTTTCGCGGATCTTTTAAAAATTCAACTACCTCTTCTACTTCTTCTTTAGCTTCCTCTACACCAGCGACATCATTAAAAGTGACTTTACCTTTTATTTCATTCATCATCTTGGCTTTAGATCTTCCAAATCCCATCGCCCCACCTTTGCCGCCTTGCATTTGTCTCATAAAAAATATCCATACAGCAATTAGCAGCAACATTGGAAACCATGACAAAAGTATTCCCAGTAATGATGGCATTTTTTCTTCGAGTGGACTTGCAGATATACTAACGCCCTTATCGCTTAGTTTTTCTATGAGATTTGGATCGTTTGGAGCATATGTTGTAAATTGATTACCGTTAGATAAAACACCTTTAATATTTTTTCCTTGGATTTCTACCTGTACAACTCTTCCATTATCAACTTCTGATAAGAACTCAGAAAAAATAATATTATTTTTTTTGTTCATCGTACTCTGAGGACTCTTGAACATATTGTATAAACCTATGGTTAGAAGTACGATTATACCCCACATAGCTAAGTTTTTTAAATTCATATCTATAAAGTAAGAATTATTATTAATATAACAAGTGTCATTTTAGCTCTAATTAACTTATTTTTTCTTTATTTCAGGTCTAATTATCACAGAATTATTAATTTTTTCAATTAAACAACCAGACAATGTAAACCTGAGCTTATTAGATTTTAGAACTAATTTTTGTATTAATGATTTTAGTTTTTTTCCTCTTGAAAAGTTTGTTTTGCCTCCAATAAAAAGTAAAATTTGATTCAAAGATCTAAATACTATTTCACCTGGTTGTCTAAAAAAAATATCGTTGAGTATAATTTTTTTTTCTTTCAAAAAGAAATTTGTGTTTTCATAAATATTTTTTTTTACGTAAAATTCTATTACTTCGTTGCTTGAGGCTAAATTATTAATTGTATCACTAAATTTTTTAAAATTTAAACCTTCGCTCTTAAGTTTTTTCAGTAAATTTCTAATTCTAATTCTTAAAAATTGTTCATTTTTATTAGAGCTATCATTAATGTAAAAGTTGAAAGTATTATTAGTAATGTAAAGAAGTTCGTCTTTAGTGAAACTTAAAAGAGGTCTTAAAATATTAATTTTTTTATTTTTTTTGTTAAACTCTAAGGTATTTATAGTTTTGGAAAAAGAAGAAAGGCCTCTTAATCCTGAACCTCTTAAAAAACGAATAAAAAAATTCTCAATCAAATCATCTTTATGATGAGCTGTTAATAAATATTTTATTTTGTTTTTTGAAGAAATATCAGAAACTAGCGTGTATCTTCTTTCCCTAGCCTGAGATTGAATGTTTTTATTATATTTTTTTTCTTTTAACCTTAAAATTTCACATTTAATATCAAACTGTTTTAAAGTTTTTTTTGTCAATAAAGCTTCTGAAAAGCCCTCTTTTCTTAACCTATGATCTACAATATAAAAATAAACTGACACTCTCTCACTGATTGAATAATATTTAGCTAAGAATGCTAAAGCTAAACTATCTGGACCACCTGATACCATTACTCCAAATTTGTTATTTGAAAAATTATTTAAATTTTTTTTGAATTTTAAATAAATTTTTTTGATTTTTGGATCATCTAATTTATTTAAAAAAAATTTATGAATTATTTGGCTTGCACTCAAATTTTTTCTCTTCATATTTAGCTTTTTGAAGTATTGATTGAGTTGCATTTGGATACTGTTTTTCGACACCTGCAATCATTAGACATCCTTGATCTTTTTCTCCAATCTGAACTAAGGACACTCCAAGTTTTAATAAATTTATAGGTGCCTTTTCACTTTTTGGATATTTTTGGTAACCTTCTAAATACGCTGAGGCAGCATCAGTATATAATTGTCTTATTCTAAATGTTTCTGCATACCAATACTGTGCATTTCCAGATAATTCATTTTCAGGATTCATTTCAACAAATTCTCTAAATGCCCTTTCTGCCATATTATAATCACCTACTTTAAGAAAACTTGTTGCAAACTCATATTGATCTTTTGGGCTTCCTTCTGGTAAAATTTTTTCCTCCGATTGAAATTTTTCTGTGATTACTGCTTGGGTTGTTTCAACTGATTGTATAGTTTGGGTGTCTTTTTTATCTGTCATATCTTTGTATGATATCGAGCCCAAATCTTGTGGCTGAGAAGAGCCTGGCAAAATTTTTTTTTCTGTGTTTTCAGATTTTGGCAAAGAAGTTACAGTTGTATTTGAATTATTATTTTGAGTTGTATTATTTTCAATTTCTTGAAAACGTAATTGATTATCAGCTTGAACTTTTGATAATCTAGAAGATAATTTATCTAATTTAAAGTTTATCTCCTCATATTTATTAGTAAGTTCCTGAAATTGTTTTTCAATTTCTGAAAGTTTAAGCAAATGTCGTGTCAGAGCCTCTTCGGTTTCTTGATTGGGTAACTGATTTGAATTTGTTTTTTTTGTTTCTGAGAACGACTCAGAGTAAACTGCTCTTTCTAGTGTTCTTAAATCTTTTTGAATTACATTCAATATCTCTTTAACTTCCAAAATATCAGCTTTAGAGTAAGACCATAAAGAAATAATGAAAATGAAAATACATATTAGATATTTGTAAAATGACCTATACATAGTTTATTTCTAATTATAATAATGGCAAAAAAAAGACCCTATAAACATATAGGGTCTTTTATATAAATATAAAATTAATTTGCTTTGACAGTTACAGATCTTCTGTTCTTCGACCAAGATAGAGGATTAGAGCCGGAGTCTACAGGTCTTTCTTTACCATAGCTTATAACTGAAATCCTGTCAGCAGATATACCGTATGTAATTAAATAATCTTTTGCAGCATTAGCTCTTCTTTCACCTAATGCTAAGTTATACTCTCTTGTACCTCTCTCATCTGCGTGACCTTCAATTACAACATTAATATTAGAATTCTCTCTTAACCATGCGGCTTGCTTTCTTAGAGTGTCTCTTGATTTAGTTGTAAGAATTGATTCATTTGTCGCAAAGAATACTCTGTCAGGAACACCTTTTGCTAAATACTCAACTGTATCAGTACCTGTATAAACATCACCTTGTATTTGGCCTTCTATTGTTGTGGCAGTTTTTTTTGTTGCACAAGCAGATAAAACTAAACTTAAAAGTATTGCTATGAACGTGTTTTTGAAAATTTTGTTTAAACTCATTAATGCTCCTTAGTAATATTTTAGAACTTTTTCACAACTAAATAGATGTTTCAAGCATAAAAATCAACTTAAT
>MDSZ01034017.1_pt1 | contig 11138 bp, 15 predicted proteins | sample 811201 | NCBI WGS metagenome assembly MDSZ01 (sample SAMN05326647, study PRJNA326480) | marine metagenome | isolation source: seawater | place: Indian Ocean: North | collected 2010 | reverse complement strand
TACAGTAAATTTTTCTGCTAAACCTACTTTAGTAGACACTATTGGGGTTTTAGTCATTATGCATTCAGATATAGCTTGAGGGCCTCCCTCATATCTAGCCGCAACTATATACTGATCCAAACAATTATAAAGCTCGTTTATTACTTCTATAGACGGCAACTCTATATACTTATAGTTAATATTTGCCTGCTCTAGCCTATTAATAACATATTGCCTTCTCCAACCAGCCAACAAAATCTCTAAGTTTGGTTTATCTTTTTTTATTTCTTCTAGAATGTCACAAAGTATATCGGGGCCTTTTTCTAGTTTAGGACTTTTGAGGTCACTGCCTTCGGTGTCCCTTTGGAAAGAACCAATGATATAAGAATCTAGCCCCAAACCATATTTAAACCTCAAATTCGGAACTACCTCTTTTTTAACTGGTGAGAAGATGGAGCTGTTAGACCAAAAAGGCTGAACTAAATGAGGTTTGCCGTTTACGTGTTTAGAGAATTGCTCCCAAGAAGCTAGACATGGGGTATGGTAAGCGTCTATATATTTATCTCTTTCTTTAAACTCAGCCCAAGTTTGGTCGTTGGTCTTATTTGGTACCATATGATGTATAGTACAAACTACCTTTTTGTTCTTTAAATAACCCTCTGGGACATTTCTCCATTCCCAAGGAGCTAAAAGCCAAAGTATCTCAGCGTCGTTTACGTTATAATGCTTCGCTGAATGAGAGACGTTGAAATTCATCCACTCCTCTGCGTATCTATCGCAGAGCCAATTCTCATGCCCATGTATAGGAATTACTTTCAAATCAACGGTTCTATTTTTTCAGTGAAAAGTTCAGCGTAGTATTCTTGGTTAAACTTTGAAGATTTTTCGTAGCCAATATTAGTCTTTTTTTCTAGCTCGTCTTGGTTATGTAAATAAAACTCCAATTTAGAAATTATTTCAGAGTCAGAGTCTTGCATATCTATATTAATCAAAAACTCCGAAAAGAATTCATTCATCTCGTCTGGCATATCTGCAGCGATAGCTGTTTTACACATTGGTATTTCCACATACTTACCGAATCTACTTTTTGGTAAGCCTGAGCATGTTACACAAATCTTAGATCTGTTTATAGCTTTGGCAAAATCTATAGCATAACGGTTAGTGTGGGCATCTCCTAGATCATATCCCGGATGTTCGTATAAACTACACTTATACTTTTTTGACATCTCAGGAAGAATCTTGGAAGCCAATCTGTCTCTAAGAGGATAGTGCTGGCCTAAAGTAGAAGACGCGAATATAGCTCCGCCTAATAATATGTCAACATCTTTCTCTAATCCATAATCCTTGAATACGGTAGACTCAGCGCAATGAGGTACATTTACAAAGCTAACGCCTTTCAATTTTGAAGTTAGGCTTTCATCAGTAGTATACTCCACATAATCGTTATGGTGATGGCATAAGACTATATCAGATTTGCTTTCTGTTATTTCTTTTATAGTCCATTCTTTATCGTACATCTCATTGTATCGAATGCACTTTTTAAATTTAGAGTCAGCGAAGCCTTTTACCTCTAAAGGTTTATAGGCTACTATCAGATCGGGACTATAACCTATCCTATCAAAATTCTCATCTACAGTGAGCCTCTCAGACCAACCATCCCAAAATTTCCCAAACCAATCAACTTGGTGAATTTTGCCTAAGGCTTTCATAGAATGAAACCTGACCCTAGACATCTTGTTTAAGTAGGTATTTCTATCGCATATATAAGCTATCTTCATTTCAACTTCATCACAACTTCACCAGAGTCCATCTCTGGTTCTCTGTTTTTACTCTCAAACAAATGCCCCCTAAAAGGAACTAAATAACACTCTCTCTTATCTACCTCTATAATTTTATCAACAACCTCTTTAACGGCCATCTTATCTGGGTAGTAGTCGTCCCAAATGATATACGCGTGATCAGATCGTTCCATTATTTTATTACATATAAGGTAATCTTTTAAAATTATCTCTGGATTATCGTGCTCCCCATCTATAAAGCAAACATCATAGTTTTTATTCTCCTCGTTAGTTATAAAAGAGCCGTATTCAGATACATGACGAAGTTTAATATTCATTGTCGAGCCTTCTCTGATGTTGTTACGGTTTATTTTGTTGGAGTATAAATCGTGAAACTGTTTTAGGATGTCTACATTTGACGCATCTACTTCTCTATAATTTATAACATTTTTTCTTTTAGCCTTGGGAATTAATATATCGAAGCTATCTATCTTATCAACATTATCGCAAGAAGCAGCAGCCATACAAGAAGTGCCTCTGCCAGTGCCAATTTCAAAATAATTAATAGGATCTTGTTTGCTTCCTATGGACTGAAGAAAAGCTTTTATAAAAAAAGGCTGCTCCATACCCCAGTTGAGAGTAAATTTATCGGGAGGATCTTCTCTGAAGCGACTTTTGCTAAGAGAACATATATCTTCCATTAGTGAAACGTCCGATTCCCAATCGTATCCTGTCTGATCGAAAAATTCTTTTAAAGTAACTTTTTTCATGACCGTATCTTAGATTTTAAAATTTCAAAAAAACATTCTTTTGGGAACTCGGAGTTTTTATCTATACCATTTCTCCTCCAAACTTCATTCCATAAATGTATGCAATAAGCGTCAGTAACCACGCTCTCGTAAATTAGGTTACCAATATCTGGCGGTTCATCCATAAAGAAGACTTCAGCATTATACCAAGGTACGTGATTAAATTTTTTAAAACTTAAGACGAAGTCATTTAGCCCATGTGAAGCTACAGCCTCTCCAACTAATCTTGGGCCGATTGTACCCCACTGAAGGTTCTCTCTATCTACTGATGCAGCTTTGTCATAACAGTACTTCGCGAAATCTGATCCTTTTGGAGTTTTAATAAAGTTAGAAGAACAGACAATGTTCTCCCCCTCAACGCTACTGTCTTTTTCTGATGCAAAAATATATTCCGAGTCAGTAGGAAAGCTCTTTAAACATATTACGTCGGTGTCTGTCCAGATTCCTCCTTCATCTAACAAAAGCTTATATCTGAATAAATTAGAGAAAGCCGAAAAGCTCCCTTTTCCTGCTCCTACGTTGTAACAAAAGACTTCAGACTCATCTAAGATTGAGTTAGCGTCTAAAATTATACAATCGGAAGGAACATTTTTAATGTCATTGTATGCGTAAAGGTGAAAGTCATAGCCTTGCTTTATATACGAAGTGATACATAAATTCTCAAGCTCAGAGAGTTCATCTCCTATCCAAAGAGTTTGTACTGGTGGATTTATGTTCAAAACTGTAAATAAGCGAATTCTTTAATATAAAAGTCTTCAGTTAATTTCAAAAGCGGGTCCTTATCAACAGAAAATCTATTGTCGTCCAATTTCCCAGCGTAGTCTTCCATGTCTTTTTCTTTTTTGGAAAGATCGTAGTTGTTGGGAAAAAGCATTAGTCCATATCTAAGAATATCATTCGCCTCAGCAATAAAACCGTTTTTGAAAAGGACTACAGAAAAGTCTGCAAAAACTGATGGCGAAAAATCTTTCGGAATAGACTTAACCCAACTCTGATTCTTGTCTCCTCTTCTTCGGTTGGAGAATCTGCCGACGCTAGTATAGGTATCGTCATCGTGATAAGAAATAGAGTCATGATTATGGACGATTAAAAATTTATTGTCTCTGCACGCTTTGGAAAATAAAGTATCTTCGTTATGTTTTCCTTCTCTATATTCTTCTAAAGTTTGAACACCTTCGTATATACCTGTTTGCCCCCACTGAACTTTCTCGAAAACTTTTTTCTTAAGCATCCAAGCAGTTCCTCCAGACATATAAATATTATCGTCATTCTCTTCCGGCATTAAAATAACATGCCCTCTAGTCTTACTTTGGTAACAAGCGTGATCCCAGAATCTTCCACCGTCTGGAACTCTTACTTGCGTAGTCATAATGTCAAAGTAGCTATGAGGTATATTCCTAGCCCAGTCTTTTGTTAGTACAAAGTCGTCGTCAAGTATGCAAATCGTATCGAATTTAGAGGAAGTGCACCCAGCGTTTCTCATTTCACCAAGTCGAGCATTGTCGGCTTGTTCTTTTAAGGGGATAAAGTTTACTTTATTTTCCCAATCTCCAACTATCAAACGGTCAGACGGGTCTTCTAAATGTCCACAAAGGAGTATCTCGTAATCCTTTAAGTGGTTTCTGCCATTGTATACAATACTCCAAATTAATGAGCTTAATTTTTTCTTATTAGCTCCATTTGTTATTACTACAAATGATATTTCATCTGGACGGGTCATTTCTGTGTTTTGCTCCTTTTCTTTTAGAGCTATATTTTTTGAAGTATTTTTCTTTTAATGGATCTTTACCGTGAATCTTTTCTCTTTTTTCTGACGCCTCTTTTGACACATCCCACAAATCTCCTAGCGTCCCTTTCTTGTTGCGAGTAGAATCGACAAACTGCTGTTCTGTCAAAGAAGCATAATCTGAGTCTACCGCCATGTTGGGACTAGTAAATACTCTAGTATACTCCACTCCATCCTTTTCGAAGGAGTGGTCTTCATTTATACCTTGGACAACGGATATTACTTCTCCAGTGTCCGGATTTTCATATAAATATTCTGGCATTCTACTTGATACAATTTAATAGAGAATCATAAGAGTTAGAAAGACTAAATTTTTCTTTAAGTTTTTCCCCCTCTGTGTTGTTTCTGCTGTTCTCAACTCTTTTAATAGCCTCTTCGCATCCAGCTATAAACTCGTCTTCAGAGAAATCATATATTTGGCCTTGGTTAAAGTCAGACCCCTTATTAAAAAACACATTATCGTAAACATCTATCTTTTCTTTAGGCTCGACTAAAACACAAGAGTCTTTATCTGCCCAATCCTTGTAAGATGAAGCGTTTAATATTACTGCGTGTTTACCTAGACATACAGAATGAAATTCCGGAAGACCCCAGCCTTCGCCTCCAGACATACCAATAACTATATCAGAAGAATTTAGAAATTGATTATAAGAGCTGTTTTCTTTCATATGACCTAAGTAACTTAAGTTAAAAAATCCAGATTTTCGACCTAGTGAATCCCATATTTTCTCATTATCTGAAGGAGAAAAAAACGGATTATGAATTGCGCACTGTAGAAAATACTTCTTATTATTTCCAAATTTTTTAATCCAAGTTGAGATTATTTTTTCGTGCCTTTTTCTTTTTTCAAACTTACCTACTACGTTGAAGGTAATTCTATCATCGTTAAAGCGCTGGTTTTCAATTTTAGAAAAATTGTATTCGTCAAAACCTAGGGAAACGAACTCTGACTCTACCCCGTGTTGACTAAAAATTTCTTTAGAAAAAGAAGACGTAAAAATTAAATTGCAATTCTTAGCGACATTGAGCTCGGCTTGTGTGGGGTGGTCTAATTCATAAAACGTAAGCAAATTATGTTTATTGCTTACTGACTCGATACCTCCATTAAGATGCCAAAGTTTAAGGCACGGAACATCTCTTTTATGAGAAGTTTTACCTTTTCTAACACAATCGTCTATCCAAGATTTGAACTCCTTAGATATATTTGATTGAGTAGACAAGTCAACCTCCCCTATTGGAACTAGGGAAGGTGACTCGCCTCTTTTAAAAGACTCTCTAAGCAGCCCAACGGAAACCTGCCCAAAAGAGACTGAGTTTACAGGTAAGTTAAATGAGATCTCCATCAGAAGTGTCGGAAGCTGCCTGAGTCTGAGTTTCCGGCTTCTTGTTCTGATCCCCAACTTTTGATAAGTACATTCTGAAATCTGGAGCGTTCTCAGATTGCCCTTCTTTGTTGTTAGAAAAAACAACGATTTTAACCTTTTGATCTAAAGCAGCTGCTCCAAGATCTTCGGTTGTTATGTGACCGGCAAGATAAGTCTTGCCTGTGTTTTTGGCTACTCTTTTCCAGAGAGCCCCTACTTCTGTGCTATTTGACTTATTTTCAGCCATAAGAAATTTTACTTTAGTTTGTACTTTTTGCCCTGTCAAGTTTATATTTTATCGGAATTACAATTAGATTCAATTTTATTTCTAACCATTTTAGCTCCTTTGTCATGAAGATTAATTGCTGTTTGAGTGCTTATACCAAGTTGTTTGCCTATTTCAGACCAAGCTAATTTGTTTTTTCTAGTTTCTGAAAAATATCTCATCCCAAAAACTTTTCTTATTCTTTTATCTTTCATCTCTGAAAGTATATTCATAACGTATTCAGCTTCGTCTTTTATTCTTTTCTCATGAGAGACGGCATCTAAATCTTCTAGTGACACAGAGTCTGATTTATCGTCAAGAAAATGATTTAAATCTAATTTGACTCTATTTTTTTTGTTTTTGTCGTTGATTTCATTGAGGCAGAAATATCTAGCATGATTACATAACCAAGTTGAAAATTTTGAACCCCCTTCTTCTTTGAACGAAGAGCAAGCCTTAAAAACTATTAAGTTTATGTCGTCTTGAAAGTTTTTATATGCATATCCAACCTCATTTAAGGCTTTAAAATACTTTTTATAAACTTTATTAAATATGCCGACATGTCTTTTGGCAAGAGCCACTATAGACTCAGAACATCTGTTATCCTTAACTTTTTTGACTAATTGAGTGTCAAGTTCCACTATTTAACCCTTATTTTACAATGTTTAACGCTTGAAAAGCGTAAAAAAGAAGTTTTAACTTCTTTCTTCCTCCGAGGAGGAGCCTAAGGAATAGCAGTCAACTCAGCACCAGTCAATTAGAAACTAAAGAGCATGCCGTAAAAAACCCTGAACTTACCCGCTTCAGTCATCGCATTGGCCTGTGTCAGCCTAGCTCGCAACCAAATTCAGCTATGTACTTTGCTAGTCATAAGCGGTGTGACTTATTTTTTGACCTTTAACTTCTTTCTTCCCCCAGAGGGGTCGCCTTAAGTTTATAGTTTTTACCAATCTCAACCGCCGCCTTTTCCCGAAATAACGTGAAGATTATTAGTCTTCTTGATTGGTGTCTTTTTACGGGCCTGTTGTCTCTTACGTGTTTAAGCGGGCTACCCCCGCTAGGCTATTTCACCGCTGAAAAGCAGAGGCGTTCTATCAGCCACTTTCAGCCGAGTCAACACTTATTTTGTTATTGACTGTCTCAAAAGCGAATTATAAGATTCGAAAGGGCAGCAAAAATAAATTTGATTTTTACCAAGAAAGTTGCATAAAAACATACCAGATGAAGTCTTTTGTAGAGTTTAATAATTTTTTCCAAGATCCAGATAAAATTAGAAAGTTCGCCCTTTCTCAAAAATACTACTGTTGCGACGACCACCCTAATGGGGGAAGCTGGCCGGGAATTAGAACCGAGTTCTACCATACCTTAAGCGAAGAAATGTATTATGACTTCACGGGGAGGTTTTACGACCTTATGGGTTGGGACAACTCAAAAGAAACTTACTTTGAGTGCATGTTTCAAGTGTGTACCGAGAAAGATGGAACCAGCTGGATTCATAGCGACAAAATGGTTCAAGATTTCACACACGTATTGTTAATCTACCTAACCCCAAACCCACAAAAAGACTCTGGAACAATACTATTCGATTTGAAAGAAGGGGTCGACACTGAAGCGCTCGCTTACAAAGAAGACGAAGCGAATCCAAAATATTACAACGTCAACGCCATAACCACGAACGAATACAACAAGGCTATTCTATACAATCCTTCGTCATTCCATAAGTCCGACACATATTTTGGAAACGATATTTACGACGGCAGGTTAACGTTGATAGCATTCATTAGAGAGGAAGGAGCGAAAAGCAACTTTTCTCAACCAGTCGCTAACACATCTGGAGTTTCAGAGCTTGGGTTTGATGAAATTCCAAAATCTAAAGTAATCAGTTTCAAGGAAGCTTCAAAAAGTATTTCAGATAGGTTTTCACCAGCTACAAGAGAAGACAAAGAAGCTGAAGAGCTGCCAAGAGAAAACGAAAAAGTTGAAGAGCAGCCAAGAAAAAGCGATAGTAAAGAATTGACGATATTTGACTACGATTCAAACGAGGAAGAATGGGAAAGAAAGTATCTTACTCCCGACGCTATCTCCCATGAATGGGATCTGATGGTAGACGAGCTGGGACACGCCGGATACTCTAACCTATTTAAATGGAGGCTATTTACTGAAGAGTTTTGTAGTGAAATTATAGACCTATGCGAAAACGAAGGCAAGTGGACCCAGAAAAGGCATGAGTTTTACCCTACTACAGACATGCTTCTAAACACTGTAAAAATAAACGACGTATATGAAAAAGTTTTGAGAAAACACTGCTACCCAGCAGCTATGGATCTTTATGCGTTAGAAGGTAAAAACTGGGACAGTTTAAACGGAGAGAATTTCATCATCAAATACAAATCAGACGGGCAGCCGCATCTCTCCCTTCATCATGACTACTCCAAAATAACCTTCCTAACCAACCTAACGCAACACGGAGTACATTACGAAGGAGGCGGCACATATTTTAGGAGACAGAAGCTATTACATAAAGGTAACATTGGAGAAGTTACTATGCATCCGGGAAACATTACTCACAAGCATGGAGCAAGGCCAACAACGAAAGGAACTAGGTATGTGATAGTTTCTTTTTGTAATACGAATGAGTGATTTATATTTAATACTAATCCTATCGTCTTATAATGTTCTTTTCTTAATTGTTTGGTTTCAAACAAATGCTGTATATGAGTATTTGAAAGTTTTAAAATTCAATAAAGTAAAATTTTTAGACGAAAGCTTTGGTGTTACCGAGTACGAAGAATTTTTGCGGATTTCAAAGAAAGAGGTTTTGTATTCAGAATACACTGAAATCATTAATGATAATTTTTTTGGTAGACTCACAGCATGCCCAGTATGCATATCTTTTTGGATTCAGTTTCCGTTGTGCTTTTTAAGTCCGGCGGTTTTTCCTGCGTCTGTTCTTTCCACATTAATGATTTATAATCTATATTTAATACTTCAAAAAAATGGATCAAAATAGCCATACATTCAATAGCGGCGAAGAGTTTGTATTGTTTATCGCAGACAACGACGGATTATATAAACACTTTCCGGAATTTCAGGTTTTGATAAAAGTTTGGAATTCTGCTATGAAGTCGTGCGGAGGGTGCGGAGGGCGAAGAGAAGAAAGGATCGACCTTCTAGAGTCAATGTATGCAAACTCTATCCCAGAGACTCCTGAGTCGACTAAAGAAAACATAATAAAACACATGCTTCCTATTTTAGAAAAGAACAAAATAGTCTTTAAAGCGAAAGACGACCCCGACAAAACTCTTTTGGAGGTTTTTTAGTGTAACATCTAAAAGAAGCTCAGAACTATCATATTTAAAAGATGGACATTCCTAAATTGAAAGGTCTAACTATAGTAGACCGAATAAAAGAAAGGGTAGGCAAGACCAACTTTGTCGACGTAACCAAGATCGCAACAATTCCCGAGAATATGACTTTAGAACAGGTTATTGAAGATCAAAAAACTCAAATCGAAGCGTTTGAAAAAAGCATCGCTTGGGCTGAAAAGTCACTACAAACAGAAACCAAAGAAAAAGAAACAGAAAAACTAATAGCATCAATAATTTTCAATAGAGAAATGATTGAAAACTCCAAAAACTATATTAACCAACTAAGTAATCAAGATGGACAATAAAAACAAGCTTGAAATCAACAAAAGGATGGTCGGGAAAACTGTCCTAGTCTTAGAAGACACAAGTAATTGGACAGGGGTGGTTAACGAGGTTTTAGACGAAAAAACCTTTAAAATCGCTAATGTTAAAGGAGGAAGCAGAAAAGTAGACATTTTCGACATAAGATCAATTTAATGTTCGTAGAAAAAACTAAGTGTTTTAAGGTTTTAGGTAGAAAAGTCTCGATAAAAGATGATTGTGTCCTTATTTTCTGTAAAAAAGAAGACAACCCAAAGGCTGTAGGTGTAAGTATATGCAAATATCTGATGGGAGAGGGCTTAACATCTGAGTCTATTAACTATGAGATCCAAGTTATTAAAGATAAATAAGCAGAATGGACAATATTCATTATATTATAGAGGCTGTATTAGCCATCGGGGGATTTTTAGTTGGAATTATAGTTAAAAGAGCTTACCAGAGCATTGATGAACTATGGCAAAAACATGACGAGGTCAGTAAAAGACTGGTGGAGATAGCAATAGACCTTCCAAGCCACTATGTGACTAAGAATGATCTGACCCACGCGATAGATATTATCCACGACAGATTCGATAAACTTGACGCTAAATTGGAGGCGTATCACAATTCTTCAAACCTAGAAGGCAAAAAATAAACTTTTTCCTTTACACCTCAAAAAGTAACCATTAGGATGCTTTCTCTCTTACATGTGGGGTGTAAGAATACTTGTCACTAAATGGAAATCAGAGTAAAAAAACGGAACGGGCGTCTCGAAAAATTTGACGCAGAAAAAATAAATAAGTGCGTCCAAAGAGCCTGCAATGGGACAGAATCGGTTTCAGCAAGCGAAATTCTGCTAGACGCACAGCTTCAAATATACGATAAAATCACAACAAAAGAAATTGATGACGCCTTAATCCTTTCCGCAAGAGCTAAAATAGAAAAAGAACCTAACTACAGTAAAGTAGCGGCCGCTCTAGCTGTCAACGCGCTATACAAAGAAGTCTTTAGAGAAAGCGTCGACTCTGACACTTTTAAGCTACAATACCAAAAAACTTTTATCCAAAATATAAAAAGGCTCTGTAAAGAAGGAATTCTGTCAGAGGCTCTTTTGGAATACGATTTAAATAAGATAGCAACAAAATTAGATATTGAAAGAGACAGTAAATTTAAATATTTAGGTGCTCAGATACTAATTGATAGATATTTTATTAGGTTAAACGGTAAAATAATGGAGTCGCCTCAAGCGTTTTGGATGCGCGTGGCAATGGGTCTAGCTTTAAATGAAGAAAACAAAGAAGAAAGAGCGGTTGAATTCTATAACCTTTTTAGCAATTTCCTTTACACTCCTTCCACACCTACCTTATTTAATAGTGGAACTACTCACTCTCAACTAAGTTCATGTTACTTAAATACATTCGATGATAGTATTGACGGAATCTTCGAGGGGGTCTGGCAGGAAGCGCGTAAGAGTAAATACGCTGGAGGC
>MDSZ01258779.1_pt1 | contig 11139 bp, 11 predicted proteins | sample 811201 | NCBI WGS metagenome assembly MDSZ01 (sample SAMN05326647, study PRJNA326480) | marine metagenome | isolation source: seawater | place: Indian Ocean: North | collected 2010 | reverse complement strand
ATTGTTCTTGCAAAAATTTATGTATCCTGGCAAATTTTGTCCGTTCCCAAAAATTCCATCAAAACGAAGAATGATTAATTGATAGTTATATACTTTTGAAAAAAAAATTAGTATTTCCTCACATATTTTTTTCGTTAATCCATAAAAATTTCTCGGGTTAAGCTTATTTTCTTCTTTAATATTTTCAGATTTTTTATCTACTTGATAAACACTAAAACTTGAACAAAATATGATTTTTTTACAATTTTTACCTAATGTTTGAACAAGATTGAAAGTGCTCGTAATGTTCCCATTATAAAAACTATGAAAATCTCCAATATTGTTAAAAGGTTGAATTGCGGCAGCATGAATTAAAGTATTTATTTTGGTTTGATTGATTGTTTTAAGTTGTTTAATTTTAGATAGATCAATTTTTTTAAAAAATATTTTTTTGTTTATGAATCTAGATTTCTTTTTTGATTTATCTAATAATACCATCTTATAATTATCAGATAATTGATTTATCAATTTTTGAGCTAGAAATCCATTAGAGCCTGAAATTAATAATTTTTTCATAAATATTTAAAAAAAATTTACATTTAACGGAGTACCTTTTTTAATATCCGTTTTTAAAATTTTATTTGAAAATTTTTCCAATTCATTATTTGGAAATTTTGTACTAGGTCTTTTAAAGTCTAAATCTTTTAAAGAAATTTTTTGACCTTTAAATCTATTTTTATTTAAATATATCCCTATCTCACCTCTCATTAAATGTGGGCTAACTTTTTTCTTTTTTTGTTCAAAACTTCTTATTGATTGTACCATTTCATAAAATTTTTTTGGAGAAACTGAAACCTCCTGATCTGGACATTTTTGCTTTTCGCTTAGTTTAATATGTTTCTCCAATATTTCTGCCCCGTAAAATTTTGAGGCAATTGCTGAGTATATGCCTTTGGTATGATCTGAAAAACCTACTTTTTTTGCTTTTATGGTTTTTTTAATCTTAATAATTTGTGATAAATCTACTTTCTCTATAGGTGCAGGATATAATGAGACACAATATAATACTGAAAGTTTTTTCTTATTAAAAGATTTACAAATTTTTTTTAAACTTTTGATATCAGCGTATCCTGAAGAAATAATTATTTCTTTTTTAAATGATTTAATTTTTTCTAATAAATTTATATTTCGAATATTTGATGAAGCAATTTTAAATTTGTTTATCCTTATACTATTTAAGAAAATAGCACTTTTAATATCAAAAGGAGTTGAGAAAAATTCAATTTTTATTTTGTTACAGAATTTCTTTAAATTTTTTACTTCGTATTTTTTTAATTCTAATTTTTTCATATAATTTATAATTTTTTTTGATGAAAATTTTTCATTATATAAATCAATAGTTTTGTAAGTTTGAATTTTCACTGCATCAGCTCCAGCAAGTTTAGCTTTTTTAATTAATTTTTTTGCTAATACATATTTTCCATTATGATTTAGTCCTATTTCTGCAATTATAAACATTTTTTTTTTTGAAAAATACATTTTTAAATCTAGATATTATAAAATGTTTCTTTTTTATTATATTCAATTATATTTTTTTTTAAAAAAGAAATTGTTTTATCAATACCTTCTTCAAGAGTTACAAATTTTCTCTTTTTAATTCTCAGTTTTCTAAAATATTTTTTATTATTGCATAACAATCTATCTACCTCGCTAGCTTTAAATCTTTTTCTTTGATTTTGAATTTTAATTTTCTTCTTCCTTTTAATTTTTTTCATAACTAAATTCATTAAAGACACAATACTGATTTCTGAATTTGTACCAAAGTTTAGAATTTCACCAATAGCTGCTTTCGACTTTGCAATTTGATAAAATGCATTCACTGTATCACTTACATAAGTAAAATCTCTTTTAGGAAATAAGTTTCCAACTTTTAAATCTTTTGTTTTTGATAACATTTGTAAGATTATTGATGGAATAATTGCCCTTAAAGACTGTCTCGGTCCATATGTGTTAAACGGCCTAAGTATCTTAATCGGTGTTGAAAATGACTTGTAATAACTTAATGCTAAATTATCTGCAGCTATTTTACTGGCTGCGTAGGGTGATTGTGCAATTAAAGGATGGTTTTCATCAATTGGTACATAGCGAGCGCTACCATATACTTCGCTTGTAGAGGTGATTATAACATTATCACAATTCATTTTTTTTGAACTTTCCAAAACATTGTAAGTTCCTATTAAATTGGTTTTTAAATATGCTAAAGGTGAAATATAGGAGTAAGGAATACCACAAAGGGCTGCTAAATGAAAAATTGTATCACATCCTTTTACAGATTTTTCAACTGAATCTAGGTCTCTTATATCTCCTAAGATGACTTCAATATGTTTTTTAAACTCTGAATTTTCTAACCATCCGTGATGATTTTCTCTATTATATTTATCAAAAACAACCACTTTGTAACCTTGTTTTAACATGAATTCGCTCAAATGAGATCCTATAAAACCACATCCGCCTGTAATAAGAACTTTTTTCATTTATTATTCTCTAAATCCAAAATATTTTCACTTATTTCCAAAATTCTTTTATCATGAGTTGATACTATTAAAAGAACTTTTTTTTGAATTTTCTGTAATGTATTAATTATAATTTTCTGATTTTGAAAATCGAGTGAGCTCGTTGGTTCGTCAAGAATTAAAATATCTGAGTCAAATATTCGATAAATAGATCTTGCCAGAAGTATTCTCTGCCTTTGTCCACCGGAAATTTCCGTACCCATTTCTCCAACTTGAGTTAATAGTCCATCAGAAAAATCTAAATTTATTCCTTCTAATGCTGAAAATTTTATTGCTTCTTGAAGTTTATTATTATCAGCCATGCCTGATCCAATTAAAATATTATCTTTAATGGAAAGATTAAAAAGATTTCCATCTTGAGGTGAGTAACTTATTAAAGATCTATACTTTTGAAGATTTATATCTTGAAGATTATTTTCATCTATTAATATTTTTCCTGTCTGAGGAATGATTAATCCCAAAATTAAATCAATTAATGTTGATTTCCCTAAACCTGATTTACCTTTAATTACATTAATTTTACCTTTTATAAATTTAAAGTTAAGGTTATTTAAAATTTTCCTTTTATCATAACCGAAGCTTAAATTTTCAATTTTAATAGAATTATTGATGCCAGATATATTGAAGCCGTCTTTTCTCTCTTTTTTTTGCGTAGCTTCACTTATAATTTTTGAGAGTTGTTCATAAGCTGAATTAAAAATATTAATTGATACTCTTGCTTTCAATATCGTTGAGAAAGGAGAGATTGTCCTTTGCAATGCTAAAAAAATAACTGATAAATCTGTTGCTGAAATACCTTTTCCAAAAAAAATAAATGTAACGAATAAAGAAATAATAACAAATATTTGAGTTAAATATGGGATGCTCAATGAAATAGTTTGATATTTTATTGTCGAATTTTGATGAGTCTTATAACTTTGTGATAAATCGTTTAACATGTATCCTTTTAATTGGAATAATTTAATATTTTTAAATTGAGAAATAATTTCAATTAATTTACTGCTAATTTTATTGCCACTAGATGTATTGATTTGACCCAATTCCGAGATAAATTTTTTAAACAGAGAAAGTAGAAAATATAGAGATAATAGAGTAATAATTATGATCAGTGTAATTGTTGTATTTATACTTATCATCAAAATTATAGTGCATATTGTAAAAAAAAGACCTGACATAGATTGAGCTATCACATTTAAACTATTTGCAATTTTTTCTATTTCTTTCGTAAAAGTATTATTAAATTCCCCAAAATTTTTTTTAAATAGCAAAGTAATATCTGAATCTAAAATTTTATTTAATGAATTAATGATTAAATTGTAAACTAAATGATATTTTAAACGTAATATACTATAATTCAAAAAAGTATTTGTAATAGCTGACAATATAAACAAACCTCCAAAAAGCAAAATAGCTGTATTAAAGTTATAATCTATATTAAAAAAATTAAATAAATTTTGAAAAAAATAATTTAAAGAGCTTGAAGAATATTTATCAATTAAAAAAAGGCTGACCAGGGGAGCTAATGACGCTATAGCTATTAAATTAACTAGTGTATTCATGAAAGTTAGAATCAAATACAATACGAAATTATATTTTGCTTGATCTAGAATTAATTTAAAATATTTTTTGGAAAGCATATTATTTCAATATTATTTTAAATTTGTAGCTGATTAATATAATTAAACTCCAAAGGATTCTTGAACCTGTAGTTTCTCATTTCATCACTTGAAAAAACTAACTTATGAAACCTATCAAGTTTAATGTTATAATTATTATCTCTTTTCCACTTATTATGACAAATTATGTTTACTGCTTCTTTAGCTAGGTCTAAAATTTCTTGGTCTGTATTTTTAATATATTGCAATCCTTTTTTTTTTAAATCCTCACCGTTATTGGCTCTAATTAGATTTCTATGAACAATTTCACTTATACTTAAGGTTTTTTTTTCATTAGTATCATAAATTTTTTGAATTAATGACGGGTAGATCCATTTCATGCAAAACATACTTCTCACAGGAGCACAATTTATTAGAAATCCGGGTTTTCTAAATAATCTGGAAATATTCCATGCTCCAGAGTCAGATCCAAAATAAAACTCGCAAATATAATTGAAATATATATCACCAAAATCTTTTCTCGATGGGTAATTTGCATAATCAATTATCATTTTATTTTGAGTGTATTGATTTACCTTGTCTAAATTTGCTGCGCCGAACCTTAAAACGTAATAACCTTGTGACGTAAAATATTCTAAAGCCTTTAACATGCTCTTTAAGGAAAAGTCCCTGTAATTATGATAATCAAATATATCTTTCTTATAAATCCTCTTTAAATATAAGCTGTCTCTATTATGCACACAAATAATCTTGGCTTTTTTTGGAATATTCAATTCCTCTAATAATGATTCACCTAAATGAATTTCCTTTGATGATAGATTAAAAATACATGAAGAAGCATGGTATTCATTATAATCACAACTTCTGTCGTAAAAAAATTCAATTTCTAAATTAAATATATTTTTATAAATACTGATAATTTTTTTCCAAATATAAAAATACGGTAAAAACTTAAAATTTTTATAATTATTATTAAGAAATTTTTTAATAATTTTTAGCAAAAATTCGTTAGAAATCTTGTCCTCTCTAAAAATTAAAAAAAAAGTATTTTTATTCTGAGCAATTATTTTTTTTGTTATGTATTCAGCGCTAGCAGCAAAGTGACCTATTCGATTGGTCTGGATAATTAAAAAACGTATTTTGTTAATTTTAAAAAGTGGGAATAAAATTATGGATAAAATAAATGCAATTATAAAAAGAGGGAATTTTTTTATAATACTTATTAATAGGTTTTTTAATATATTTAAAAAATCATAAGATTTTTTTTTTTTAATTTTGTTTATTTTGTTTAAAAAAAAATAATTAAAACCCATAATCTTTTATTTTAATATTAAAATTGTTTTGAAAAAGTTTTTTTTCATTTTTTGGAATATTAAAACTTGTGATAACAGAAATTAATTTTTTTTGTTTTTTTAATATTAGGACTGGTTTATTTCTAAATATTTTAATTTTTTGGTTAATATTCATATCAAAGAAAAGGGTTGTTTTTTTTTTAAAAAATTCATCTAAAGTTGCTGCTACAACTTTTGTACCGATTATTATTGGTCTTTTAATTTTAAAGTTTTGAATTTTTTTCTTAAACTTTATTATTTTTTTTAAAGACTTTTCGAATGTGTAATCTTTGCTAAATTTATTAAATCGAGTTTTTTTTGTTTTACTACCAATAAAAATATGCTCGTTTTTTAATAATTTTTGATTTATTTCAATTAATTTAAAATTATTTAATTTAAATAAATTTGTAATATTTTTTTTGGTAAATATTACTTTTTGATCTCCCATAAGACTATAAAAAGGATTTTTAGATATATTAGGAATAACAATAAATATTTTGCCGTTTTCTGTGATTTTTTTCAATAAATCTTTTAGAAATAAATTAAGATTTTTAAAATAAAATAAAGAGTGAGATAAAACTATAATATCAAATTTAGATCTTATTTTATTAAAGTTTTTATTAAAAAAAATAAAATTTTTTTTTTTTGGAAATATTTTATTAAAAAAAACATTTTTGTCATATCCAAAAAAAGTACTTTTCTTATAGATTAAACCAAGATAGTTCAACAACTCCCCGTTTCCACAACCAACATCTAAAACATTTAAATTTATATTTTTTTTAGTATTATTTTTTATAATTTTAGAGACTATCCAAGATCTTTTAAGATATTTTTTTTTTTGAAAAAAAATTAACTTTATGCTCTTGCTTATTGTGTAAATAATAATTTTTTGAGAAGAAATTTTTCTGAATTGGTCTTGTGTTAAATATGATCTGACAGCTTAAACATTTTCTAAATCTTAGTTTTGAACAAACTGTTGTAAAATTATTATGATTAAACAGAGGCAAATTTTCACTTATTTGAATTGAATTTGAACCGCAAACAATACAAAACTTTTTCATTATAAAATTCTTGGGAATTCTTTTTTAAAAAAAGGTTTATATATTAATAATAAATAACAAAGAATTACTCGAAAAATATAAAAAAAAATTATTAGTAGTATTCCTAATGGAATAAAAAATAACTTTATAATAAAAAATATTTTTTTTCCTAAAAAATTTAAATATATTAATTGATTAATTTTATTTAAAAACTTAACAGGAACAAATCTGTTCAACCATTTATATTTATAAAAAGAATTTTTTTCTAAATTGTAGTATTTATTTTTATAAGTTTCTTGTTTTAATTTATTAAAGTAATAAATAATAAAGTTGATATTAAAAAAATTTAATAAATTTTTAAATTCGTATGCTGTTGGTAAATTTATGTATAATAAAGATTTAAAATAATCTTGATATTTATATTTAGGTTTTTGATTTGAAATTCTTGAATTAAACTTATGAAATAATGTTTGTAACCATTTTTTTTCATAATAATGATTTAAATTCACTTTGTCTTTCAAGTTTTCTTTAGCGGACCATGGTTCTCCGTTTACAGTTGGTTTATTCATTGATGACAAATATCTTATTCCCATAAATGAACTAATTTTTTTTAAAACTTTTTTTTTATTTTTTTTTAAGTTAGTAAAACTTACAAATATTGTTTGATTCAAGCATTTAAACTCATTTAAAAATATAAATTTTGAATAAAGAATTAATAAATCTAAATATGATTTTAAATTAATTAAAATTGCATCAGTGTAATTAAAATGTTTAAAATTAATATTATCTATACTATTTTTTATTCTTCTTGAAAAATTAATTTCTAATTCTCTAACCATATAAATTATTTTAATCTTTTTAAAATCTTTTAGTAAATATTTTAGATAGGAGTTAACATGTATATGGTAGAAAAATATTTTTTTTTTTTTATATTTTGTCCTAAACATTCAGCGTAAGCAATATGGAATGCAAGTAAGAAATTCTTTGAATTTATTTTTTCATTTCTCATTAAATTAAATATTTTACTTTCGAGTTTTAAACTTGTAATTTTTTTTTTACTTACACTTAGTATTGGCTTGTGTTTTGAAATAATAAATCTTATTTTTTTTTTAAGATTAATAATTTTTTTTGACTCATCCCAATGTTGAAAAAAATACATTAAATTATATTCTGGTGTCATTAATATGTTCTGATGATTATCAAAATAATTTTGCAGCAATTTCGATCCTGCTCCACAACCTTCCAGAAGAACTACTAATGGTATTTTTTTTATCTTCTTAGGTATCACTTTTTCTAATTAAAATGATGTTTGATGATTTTAATAATATTATTTTTTTTGATTGGACTTTCATTCGCTACTGTTTGAACGTTATTTGCTGCGGCCAAAGCAGATAGATATAATTTTAACAATGAATTCATTTTACTGGTACTGCAGATTGAATAAATTGAAAGCATAGAGTCTCCTGAGCCTATCTTGTCTAATACATACTTTGCGAATGCTGGAGATTTTATATTTCTGTTTTTCTCGATAAGAGTAGCGCCATCTTTTCCTTGAGTTATTAAAACTGACTTTGCATTTCTTTTTTTCCTTATTAACTTTCCAAGTTTTGCCAATTCTGAATATTTATCCCTTAATTCATGCCTTAATTCATTTTCATTAATAACTATTGCTTTTGCATTTCTATAATTTTCTAAATTATGATTTCCTAAATTACTTGAATTCAATTGAGCATTTACAAAATATTTATTTTTATATGTAGAAATTAATTTTGAAATTTTTTTTGTAATCAATCCATGTCCATAGTCGGATACAATGATTAGATCCACTTTATTTGCAATTTTTCTTATATTTTTTATAATTTTCTTTTCTTCGCTTAAAGTTATATAATCGTCATTAACTGAATACACGCCGAGAGTTTTAATATTTGAAATATTTTCTAGAAACCTTCTTTTAATTACTGTGGGAGATTTTTTTTTATTAATAAATATAGTTTTGATGTTGTTTGCTAAATTTTTTTTAATAAATGAACTCTCCTCATTATTTTCTCCTAAATAGCTAATTAATGAAACGTTATTACAAAAAGATGAGAGATTTTGGCAAATTGCCAGGCTTCCACCAAGGTATTTTTTTACAAAAACTTTTCTTACATTTAAAACTGGTTCTTTTCCTGATTTTCCTATTGTTTCGCAAAAATTATATTCATCAATTATAGCCTCTCCAATAACAAGCACATTTAATTTTTTAAAATCATTAATAAATTCAATAATTTGTTTTTGATTATAAATTTTTGATATTTTTTTAATAAAATTTTCTTGTTCGTTTTTAGGAATAAAATTATCATTAATTATCTTGCTCGAACTAGAGGTGAAACCTTTAGATACGATATATTTTCCTTTAACTGATTTGATGGCTTTTACTTCTGAGTATATTTTACCCGTATGATCATTTTTTTTTATTTTAAAATCAGGACCTTTAACATAAAAATTTGGTTTAAGTTTTTTAATAATATTAACCGAAGATGGGTAGTTACTCTCTACAATAAAATCTATTATAGAAATATTTGATAGAAAAAACTTTCTTTTCTCTATATCAAAAATAGGTCTTCCAAACCCTTTATCTACAAATCTATCTGTAGTTACTGAAACCACAAGTGTCTGCCCAAATTTCTTTGCATAATTAAAATACTCCAGATGACCGGGATGAATGATATCAAATACGCCATGGCATAGCACAACTTTATTTTTCTTTTTTTTTAGAAATTCAATTTTTTTCTGGGCCTGACTAAGACTTAATATTTTATTTTTCATAAAAATTATTTACAGCTTTGATTATATAAAAAATTTCTTTTTTATTTAACTTTTCGTGTATAGGTAAACTCAATATTTCTTTTTTAATTTTATTTCCTATTGGAAATTTTTTTGAGAAATTATTTTTATCTTTAAGGCCGGGGTGATCAGAAATGATGAAGGGATGTTGTATCTTTGTTTCTATTCCTTTTTTAACGCTTAAATATCTTTTTAATTTATCCCTGCTTTTGCAAATAATTGAATAAGTGTAATAAACATGCTGGAAATCAGATTTAAAAGGTGGTTTTATAATTTTGTTAGTTAAATAATTTTCATATAATTGTGCATTTTTAATTCTTTTTTTTATTATGTTTCTCAAAGTTTTTAAATTTTGACTTAGCACTAAACATTGTAATGTATCTATCTTATGGTTTAAATCTGGATGAAATGTTTTTTCTTTATTAATAGTGCCTGCATATCGTAGGGAGAGCAATTTATTATATTGTTTAAAATTATCTGTAGAAACAGTTCCTGCATCACCTAAAGCTGCCAAGACTTTCATTGGATTCATGCTAAAAGTTGATAAATGACCAAATGAACCAGATGGTTTGTTATAGATTTTTGCACCAAAGCTTTGTGCCGCATCTTCAATCAAATATATTTTTTTCTTATTACAAAATTTTCTTAATTTATCATAATTTTTTAAATAACCGGTAAAATGAACGATGATAATTGCCTTAGTTTTTTTTGTAACATTTCTTTTAATCAAATCACAATCAATTTGGAGATCCTTTTTAATATCTATTCCAATTAAAGATGCACCAGTATGATAAGCTGCTGTAAAGGTTGATAACCATGACAAACAAGGCACTATTACTTGATCGCCCTTACCTATGCCTAAACATTTTAAAGCTAGATATAAGGCGTTTGTTCCCGAACTGACACCAACTGTATATTTCTTTCGCATAATGTTTGATATTTTGTTTTCAAAAATTTCTACATCTTCACCCATTATAAATTGACCTTTTGAAAGGAAATTAGAAAAAATTTTTAAATATTTTTTTTTATTATTTTTTTCTTTAATCGATAGATTTAAAAATCTAATTTTCATATTTATTCAAAATGGATAAATTCAAAGTCTCCCTTATAGTTTAACTTTTTAAAAATCCAGCTCCATTCTTTATTTGAAAAAAAACTTTCACAAGTTAAAGCCCAGCATTGAAGATTGAATAACTCTTTATCGTTTCTGTAGCTTTCAACCATAATATAAGACTTTTTTCCTACCCTATTAATTTCCTCAATTATTGAAAATAAATGGTTTATTGACATATTATGTAATGTGCCAAGTGTAATTACTAAATCAAAAGATTTTTTTTTAAATGGTAGTTTTTTTCTAATATCGAAATGCTTTAAATAACTTTTAATTTCTGGCTTTGAGTTTTCAATTGCGTATTTTGAGATATCTAAACCTATTATCTTTATTAATGGAAGAATTTTTTTAATCTCATACAACAAAAAACCTTTTCCACATCCTAAATCTAAAATTTTAGAACTATTTTTTAATTTATAAGTTTGTATTATTTTATTAGCTGTTTTTTTCCAATAGTTTTTTATATATCTGTATCCACCATATCCATATCTTCTATTACCGTCCCAATAATCACGACCATATTTTTTTGCGATGCTCATGCATTCAATTTTTTTATTTACCATCCTCTCCATATAGTCTCTCTTAGTCGCTAAGTGTAGTTTATTAACGAAATTTTTTTTTTTCATTTATCTTAAATATCTTTTTTTTAAAGCTTTTTTTATT
>MDSZ01054002.1_pt1 | contig 11139 bp, 9 predicted proteins | sample 811201 | NCBI WGS metagenome assembly MDSZ01 (sample SAMN05326647, study PRJNA326480) | marine metagenome | isolation source: seawater | place: Indian Ocean: North | collected 2010 | reverse complement strand
CAAATTACTCACCTAACAATTTCTCCTCTAAATCGGGAATATATGATTCGTTTGTCATATTATAGCCAATTGGTGTAACACTAGCATAACCATCTAAAATTGCTCGTCCATCAAAAATTAATTCTCGATCATTATCTTCGATTTCACCTTTCATCCAGTAGTATGCTTGACCTCTAGGATCAGTTCTTTGATCAAAATCGTCATTAAAAAACTGATTTCCTTGCTTAGTAACCCTTATTCCTAAAAATTTTTCGGGTACAATATCAGGAACATTTACATTTAGCATCGTTCCTTTTGGAAGATTATTTTCTAGAACAAAGTTCACAATATCTCTCGCTAAAATCTTTGAAAGTTCAAATCTGTCAGTCATGAAAGAATTTAAACTTATCGCTATGGAAGGTACTCCTGACAAAGTACCTTCCATAGCAGAAGAGACAGTACCAGAATAAAGAATATTATTACCAACATTTGCACCTAAATTAATCCCTGAAATCAGAACCTTTGGCTTTTCGTTCAAGATAGATTTTAAAGCAATTTTTGTACAGTCTGCGGGAGTACCAGAGACTGAAAATCCACTAAATCCATTAGCTATTTTTACCTCTTTTATCCTAATAGGCTTTGAAATAGTTATAGAATGACTGGTTGCACTTTTTTGCGAACTAGGCGCCACCACGACTATTGTATGTCCAATTGATTTTAACGCTTCCCAAAGTGCATGTATTCCGGGTGAATAGATTCCGTCATCGTTAGTTATTAAAATCATATTTTTTATTGTTTTAAAAGTTTAATAATCAAAGAAAGTTTATTCTTCATATCTTTCCTTGATACTATTTGATCAATAAACCCTTTTTTTAATAAGAATTCAGACTTTTGAAACCCATTAGGAAGTTCTTGACCTATCGTTTGTTTAATTACACGAGGACCTGCGAACCCAATTAAAGCGCCCGGCTCGGCAAGAATTATATCTCCCAACATACCGAAACTAGCTGTTACTCCACCAAAGGTTGGATCAGTTAGTATCGGGATAAAAAGGCCGCCATTATTTGAAAATTTAGATAGATGGGCACTGGTCTTGGCTAACTGCATTAAAGAAACTGCTCCCTCCTGCATCCTAGCACCTCCTGAAGCACAAATAAGAATGAAAGGAATGTTTTTTTTGCCTGCTAAAGTTATCGCACGTGAAAATCCTTCACCAATTACAGATCCCATGCTACCACCAATAAAATTAAAATTCATAATACCAAGAACTATATTTGATTTATTAATTTCACCAGTATAAATCATTATACCATCTTTTTCTCCAGTTTTTATTTTTGCTTTCATTAGTTGATCATCATAATCTTTTATTGCCTTAAAAGAAAGAAAATCTTTTGATTCAATTTTATTAAAAACACGGTTTTCAGTACCTTGGTCTAATAAAAGATTAACATAGATTTTAGGCTCTATTCTAAAATGATGTTGACAGTGATGGCACACAGATAAATTTTTTTCCAATTCAGGTTTATATAATACCTCGTTACATGAATAACATTTTTCCCACAATCCATCAGGTATTTCTTTTTTATGTTGAATTTTTACTTTTTTATCTTTTCTCTTAAACCATGCCATAGTTTATTTTTTAATATATTTCATAATTAATGCATCCGAACCATCTCTATAATATCTTTTTCTAGATCCAATTTTTAAAAACCCAGCTTTAGAATAAAGATTAATTGCTTTCTTATTATTCTGTTTTACTTCTAAAGTTACCTCAGTTGTAAGTGGTAAAGATTCTAAAAAATAAGTTAAAAGTTTCCAACCAATACCCTTTCCTTGAAAAAATTTATCAATTGCAAAATTTAAAATATCAATTTGATTTTCAAATTTTCTAACCATTAAATAACCAATAATAACTTCAAAATCTTCAATGACTAATGTTCGTCTGTCATTTCCTGAAATTAACTCCTCTCTCAAATGAGTGCAATGCCATCTAGAATTTTTAAATACTTGATTTTCGATTTGAATAATTTTAGCAAAATCAGACAGTATACCGAGCCTAATGTTCATTTTTTGTAACTAATCTTAAAAGGTGCAATATAATCAGGCTCTAGTTCAAATGGTTTCGCTTTTATCAGGTCATCAATTAAAAAAAATCCCAATGATCCAACCAGTTTTGCTGAAGGTTTGATAGAAACTATATTTTTCATATTTTTAATAAAATTATTGCAATTCCAATGAAATGTCATGTTTTTAAAATTAATCTTTTTATATAATTTTACACCTTCTTCTAATATTGGTTTATCAATAAAATCAGGAATATTGTCTTTCCAAATATATTTCTGATAAAAAATAAATTCACCGTGTGAATAAAATAATCCTTGCAAAGGTTTTTCTTTTTGTAAACCAAACGCTATAGATTGCATTGTTGGTACTGGTAAAATTGGTAAACTATGCGCCATAGCAAAGCCCTTAGCAAAACTAAGACCGATTCTTAAACCTGTGAAGGAACCTGGCCCAATACTTACTGCAACAGCATTGATCATATTAGGTTTTATGTTTGTATTTTTTAATACTTCTCTAACGTATATTGGTAAAATTTCAGCATGCATCATTGGACTATTGCTTTCTTTTATTGCTATGCAATTATCATCTTTAAGGACTGCTGCACTGCATATTGTTGATGATGTTTCTATCGCTAAAAGAATTGATTTATTCATTATATTTCAAACCATCAATAGTTAGTTTTCTTCCATTCGGGTTTTCCTCTAAACGCTCAAAATTAATTGTTATAACGCTTTTTGGTAATATCCTATCTATCACGTCAGCCCACTCTATTAAAGTAACTGCTCCTGAGGGATATAGATATTTTTCACCTCCAATATTTAAAAAATCTTTTGTGCCTCTTAGTCTGTAACAATCAACATGATAGAAATTATGAGGTTCGCCTAAATACTCCGATACCAATTTAAAGGTGGGTGAACCAACATTCTCCTTTACATTTAAAGCCTCAGCAAAAGCCTGTGAAAATGTTGTTTTACCTGAGCCTAAGTTTCCAATTAAAGCCAATACACTGCATGCCTGGATTTCATTTGCTAATTTTGCCGCAAATAACTTTGTTTCCTCTAATGTATTACAAATTTTTATCATGAACCTATCTTGGATTTAGGGTCGCGACCGGTACCAACAGTTCTTCCATGCTTATTCCTCCATGTTGAAACGAGTTTTTAAACTTAGACAAAAATTTATTTGCTTGGTTTGGATAAATAAAGAAAACATCATTTTTTGCTAAAACATATGTTGGCTGTTGACCAAAGACAGGAAGCTTGTATTCATCTGGCCTATCAATTATTAAGGCATTTTTGATATTTGCTTTTATATTTCTTCCATATTTATATCTAACTCCAGTTGATGCTTCTTTATCTGCAACAACCATAACATCTTTTTTAACTCTTACACTACCGTGATCACTTGTAATAATTACCTTAAAATCGTTATCTTTTAATTTTTCCAATACCTTTATAAGCCATGAGTTTTCAAGCCAAGTTTTTACAACTTTTCTGTAACCTGACTCATCAGGAACCATTTCTTTTAAAATATTAGATTGAGAGCTGCTGTGTGCTAGGATATCAACAAAATTTATTACAAAAGCTAACAAATCTTTTTGAAGAAAATCCTGTATGTGATTTTGAATCTTTGCACCCTCATCTACTGACCATATCTTGTGGTAATGTATTTTTTTTTCTTTTAAACCCATTTTATTCAACTGGTCATGAAGAAATAAATCTTCAAACTTGTTCAAACTATTCGAATGCTCGGCCATCATTTTACCTTGCTGAGGATATTTGCTAACCATTTCATCTGGAAACATGCCACTGAATATTGCGTTTCTAGAATATGGGGTTGCTGTAGGAAGTAACGAAATTTTATAATCCAAAGATATATTGAATAATCTTTCCAGAGTTGGTGCCATAGATTTAAACTGATCTAGTCTTAAACAATCAATAACTATCAAGCATACTTTTTGATTATTTATCAGATTAGGTTTGACAAATTTTGGAATTACATCAACAGATAATGTTGGACGATCTTTAGAAAAAATCCAATTTTTATAATTATGATTTATGAAAGATGAAAACTGCCGGTTGCAAGTGTCAATCTGATCATCAAGTATTGAATTCAAGCCAGTATTTTTATAGGAATCAAAGGTGATTTGATAATCAACAAGTGAATTGTAGATTGCCCACCACTCACTAATATTCAAATCAGATTGGAGTCTTAATTCTATTTTTTGAAATTCTTTAAGATAATTTGTAGCTGCTTTTTCACCACCCAGTTTATTTTTTTCTAAAACTTGTTTACAAGCCATAAATATTTGGCTTGGATTTACTGGTTTAATCAGGAATTGTTCAACCTGGCCAGTTATCGCTTCATCCATTAACCATTCATCTTCTGTTTTAGTTATCATTATAACAGGTATTGAAGAATTAATTTTTCTAATTTCCTTTAGTGTTTCCAAGCCATCAATACCCGACATTGATTGGTCTAAAAGAACAAGATTAAAGGTATTACTATTTAACATTGCAATACCATCATTACCATTAGTAGCCTTAGAAAGCAAATATCCTTTCTGTTCTAAAAACATTATATGGGGCTTGAGATGCTGTATCTCATCATCAACCCATAAAATTTTTCCTCTATTATTCTTAATATTCATTATAAACAATAAATCATTTTGAGGTCATTGTCCACACTCCATCCCAATCTTCTCCTGGTGGATTTGATTTAAATAACTTACACCGTTTTATAAAAACTGCTGAAGGAGTTGTATTTCTTGATTCAAAGTGGTCTTCCATTTTTTCTGATTTTTTAAATTGCTCTAAAGCCTTATCCCATTTTTGCTGAAAATATAAATCCATACCTATTTCAAATTCATTTACTAGGTCTAATGTTTTTTTCTTTATCATATTTTTCCTGTTTACTAGTTCATAGACTTTGACTGGTATATTTTTTCCCTTGACACGTGTAAAATCTAAAAATCTAAAAACATAATCATCTTTAGCTTTTTCATAAATCCGGTGACCGACAAAATTATATATACCATATTGCTTTGCAGATGACTCAAGCCTTGCTGCTAGATTTACTGTATCTCCCATCATAGTGTAGTTCATTCTAATGTTAGATCCCATATTGCCAGTTACCATTTCACCAGAATTTAGTCCAATTCTATGTTGCATTGATAAAACTATTGATGGCCAATTATCTTCTGATTGCCATTTTTTTCTGAGAACCTCAAGTTTTTCTTGCATCTGCAATGCAGTTTCGCATGCTTTTTTCTCTTGAGAATCAACAAAAACTGGAGCACCATAGAATGCAACAATTGCATCACCAATATATTTATCAAGGGTACCTTTATTTTCTAGGATAACCTCGGTCATGGCCGTTAGATATTCATTCATCAAAGAGACCATACGCTCCGGTTCTAAAGCCTCAGAAAATGAAGAAAAATTTTGAATATCTGAAAAAAAAGCTGTGTGATATCCTTGAACACCACCAAGCTGAGGAGCTTGATGTTCTTCATACATTTTATCAAGAACTTCAGGGGAAATGTAAGTTCCGAATGTCTCCTTTAAAAACTTCTTGTCATTTTGTTCTACGATAAATCTATATATAACATTACTAAAATAAGTTAGCAACACCCCAAAAATAGGTGCTATAATTGGCAATATATATGAATTCCCCGGAAGTGGAAGCTTTACAATCAAACTAGAGTAAAAAATATCATAAAGGCCATTTGGCAAAATAGAAGAAATAAGATATTTAAGAAACCAAAAAATATCACCAGAAAACATTCCACATGAAAACGCCCAATAAAGAATACACTCAAAAATTACTAAAAATCCTCCAATTATTGGATTGATTGTAATTACGTTTATTATAAAAAAAGCACCTAAGCACAATATTAGTACTAGAAAGAAATAAGTTGCTGGATATAATCGCCTATCAGCAAATATCCTTGTAGTTTGTTCACCAATAACATTAATATAATTATTATGAAGAATAGTTTGAATTGCGTTAACATGTGTTTCCATACCTGGTGTTAATTGCGGCAAATCTAAATAATTATAAAAAGGAGTATGTTTGACATCATGTATGACTTCTACTGAAACTCCAATTATTACTATCTTGTTATAAAAGGGAGACCTACTTACATCAAATTCATTTCCTATACCCATCAATTCCATCATCGCTTTCTTTTCTTTATCATCCTCGATTTCAATTATCCAATCAGGAATTTCACCTGGTAAAAATTGACTCATCCAATCAATATCCTCGGAAAGTTCAAATTCTTTGGTATCAATTACCTGAGTGAGAGAATATCTTGGGAAGGTTCCCCAAGATCTAACTCCTTGATTACCTGGCATTTTATAACCAGATGGAGGACCGTAATAGTTAACCAAAAAATTATTACTTTTACCATAAGCTTTTATTTTTAATGTATCAAACTCCCAAACATTTTCAGTTGGATTAAACTTTGGCTCAACATTATCTGGAATATCCAAAAATTCTTTTACACATTTAAGTCCAAGAGATAAATAGGCTTTTTGTAAAGTGTCGTGTTCTAAAAAACCAGCAATGCTATACTGTCGAGAAAAACCATCAATATCGAGCATATCATTAATTAAACCAATACCAGGCTTAGCATCCATTATTTCAGGAACTGGATACGCAATGTATTGAGGAGGAATTCGAGTAGGTTCTCTTACCATTTTAACATCCATTACCACCTTTGTTCCATTTTTTTTAGCATTAATAATTGACTCTGCTAAAAGTATATCACCATGTCCCGGCAAATATTGTCTAAATTCTTCTGGTAGATTATTGCTTACACTACGCAAATATTCTGATCTTGAGTCAGGAGAATCAAACTGAATATCAAAGGCTATTACTTTTGCGCCAGCCGCTGATAAATTATCAACTACCCGAGCCCAGATATCGCCTCGCGGATAAGGCCAAGGAACTTTTTTTTCTTGCAATAGACGCCACGCTTCATCATCAACATCAACCATCACAACATCAGTGCCAATATCAATTATTGTTGAATCAGCTGCACGCCAACCTGTGAGTGGCCCTCGAACTGAATGAAATCGATAATCATACGTCTTAAGTTCAGCGAAATCAAATATACCAAACCAATGTAAAAAACATGCAATGAAAATTGACCCCATAGTCAAGGAAATATCTATAATATGATCTTTGAAAAAGTTTTTCATTATCTAATTAAAAACGATACCCTAATGATATAAAAACCCCTGAGTTATTGATAATGATTTTTTCTCCTTTATCATCAATTTCCCCATTATTATCATTATCTACACCATCCATAGTATTTCCTATAGATTTATTTAAACGCATAGATGCATTAGTACTTAACACCAAATTTTTGATAATATCTAATTCTAGTCCTATTTTAATACCAAAAATTTCAATTTCTTCATCTTTGTTTTTCCCATTTGTCATATAATCTAAACCTGCTTTGATTAATAATTGATTTTCGAATATGCTATTTATTTCATCCAACCATCCTGTACTGGGTAAGGTAATCGGAAACTCGTACTGTGCTTTAGAAGATAGAGATAACCAAGAGGTTTCAGTTAAGCCTTTTTTATTGCTGCCATCATAAATCAAAAATGGAGTATAAATAATAGTTTTATTTAAAGATACAGATGTTTTTAAAGAATTATTAAATCTTGATGAAATATTAGCAGAATAATTTTTCATATTTGATTTCTGAAATAAATAATTTTTTTGTCTATCTATCTCAAGATTGTCACGATAAGAAATTGAGTTTACATTTAAAGCGATAGTGCTTGATGAATTAGGTCCAGAACTAGGAATATTAATTGAAACTAAAGAATTAATTGCTTGAGAGTTCTCTCTGTTATCACCTAAAATGTCGCCATAGCTGTTCATCTCAAGACTATCGATTCCATTAGTCTGATTAATAGATCTAAGATTAAAGATTAATGATACCGCTCCAGGTCCAGGAACTAGTGTTGTATTCAAAGTCATCGTTCTTGTTTTTAGCGGATTTGCAACATTTTCAGAAAGACTATTATCCTTGTATTTATATCCTACTAATAACATTAATCTTCGACCTAATAGAGACAATCTATCATTTATAATGAACTCTCTAATATTATTGGTTAAATATGGGTTTCCATAACTGTAATATTCAGGGCCGATATGCCTGTATTCGATTAAAACATTATTAAGGGAATAGCTTCCTTTTAGACGAATATTATAGGCCGATGATGGCATGTTTAAAATCGCTCTTATTGGGTTTTTTTCAAACGTGATGGGATCTAACGGAACTAAAGGAACCATGTACAAGGGGTGAATTGTTATAATATCTTTATAGGTAGCTGGATCGGGAAAATCATCAATAGGAATATCCATTATCGCATTATCATCTAAAGTATCCAATAGTACATCTGCATCATCTAATGAAATAAATCCTTCCGAAATATTATTATTAGTCCATGTCATATTCCAAGCCATTTGGAAAGTTAATTGTCTATTGTCAAATGCTTTTTCTAAATCAAACCCTATTGCAAGATTTTCAATAGGCTTTCCATCATCCCAATCATTATTTATGATAACTACAGTATCAAGAGGATTAATTACATTTAATAAAAAATCAGAGTATGAATAAACTCCTTCACTAATGTTATCTAATGAGTTGTCAATATCAAAAAAGGTGCTTGCCGGTACTTTCAAACTTATTTTAGAAAAATCATCTTTAACTTTCATAAAATGAATACCTGTGGTGAAAGACTTAAAGGCATTAATTGCTAATCTAGCAGCCAATATATCGCGTGGAAATGTATATCCTTTCCTGGTGAAGGAATATATTTTACCACCATTAGAAGCAATACTTGTATTATCTTCAATTATTTTCAAAGCACCATTTATTTTATCTTGATATTGAACTGCTCTATTAAGAAGACCTTTAACATACTGTAGCTTTATATATGGTAGATTAAGTTTTAAATATTGTCCCCTTACCCTCTTTCCATCTAAAATATAGGGTGATAACGAGGGGTATGTATCACCTGTCTCCAAGGTAGCATAATCAGTAAACCTTAAAGATAACGTTGAGCGATCTAGCGGCTGCATATATATCGACTCTCTGCTTGATTTCTTTAGTGAAAAATCAGCTTTCACCCAGCTTAATTCCCCCTCAATTTTTCCGTTATATAATAATTCAGACACCACATTCCTAGAAGCAGTATTTCTACTGTTTTTCCCGTTCAAAAATCCTTTATACTTGAACGAATCAGCCATATTAAGCGTACCTTTGCTAATATTAAAATTCCACTTTACGGGATTTATATCTAAGCCATAAGTAGATTTAAATAAAACTTTTATTTTATGCAATCCGACTGAAAGTTCATCTTCAGGAATAAAAGTTAACACTTCTCCGTCGATTAAAGACTTTTTAGTTACATCAACCCCGTCTAAATATAGAATGTATTCATTTTGATCCACGATGGGAGCATTAAACAAAGAAAGCGAAATCACAATTTCATCTGGTTTATTTAAGGAGCCCGGTTCTGGGGATAGAATTAAAATATCCGCATCAATATAATCGTTAGCAGAGGTTTTATCTTTATTTTGAACTTTAAGATTTGGGGCAGACATGGAAACTGAAAAATTTAAAGGTGAAGCGAATGGATCAATTGCTAACGGAACTCCAATCTGTCCTCCATCCATCTTTTGAAAAATGACTACATATTCAATAAAAGATCCAAAAACTCTTGTTCCTGGAATAAGGCCTATCCAAGACCCATTTTCAAAATCCATGTTAACCTCTTGATAACTAATTTCATCAGCTTGTCTAAAGAATAAAGAGCCCGATCTAATTTTATCATTTTCTTCTAGAACAACTAGTATCTCAGTGTCATTACCTGAGATAACATTCGATGGTGAAATATGATAGAAAGGTTCAGATAATTGTCCAAATAGATATCCAAATAAAAGCAATAAACTTATAAAAAACTTTATCAATGTTTACGGACACTATCTAAAATTAAATTCTAAAAAAAAACTACTGATAATCAATTATCAATACTTTTTGGGCACCATTAGGGCCATCTAAATAAATACGTACTTGCGATGTGCTTTCTCCTGTATCTGTAGGATCAGATGGAATTGAGCTTGGATCTGTTTCATTCAGTACTACTTGTCCATCAATGGTAGATGCACCCGTTGTTCCTGATGTAACATCCATCTCTTGACCTGAATCAGAGTTTATAAGAGATATAATGCCCTCTAGCCCTATCACTTGATCACCAAGTGAAGGATCAGACAACATCCAAAAATCAGTTCCTTTTACTGAAGCAACCGATGTCGGCGTTTGAACAACAAAATCAGTATTTTGTTTTAACACAGTAGCTCTTATTATGCCACCATCCATATTTATTTTTTTTGAAATACTAGCTGCAGTCCTTTGTCCAGTGACAACCAATTCAGAGTTTTCTTTAATTTTTAATGTAGACTTATCATCAATAAAAATGAGGGCAGCAAAACCATCTCTTCCTGATCTTATTTTATCTCCGTCATTCAAAACAGTACCTGGTTTTAAATCAGCAAAATTTTTTTTCCCCACCTCCATACGCTCAACTCCGCCTTTTATCTTTGTTACAACTGCGATTTTTTCTGAAAACAAAAATGATAAAATAAAAATCAAAAATGAAAAGCGAAGATTATGTTTCATTATTCAACAGTCAAATTCTTAATGACTAAATCTTGATTCATGATTTGATTAAGTAAATAACTCACACTCGATTCATCTACGTTAACATCATTAATCTCTAATTGTCCATTCGGAACGAAACCTTGAAGCTCATTGCCTTGACCAAACAATGAATTAAACTGAACTTCGCCTATCGCTTGTTTAAGAGCAATTAATAAAGCGTTGTTAACTGGGTTCGAATCACTCATCTGTCCGGAAACACCAATCTTAAAAGAAAAAATTGAGGAAAGTAGTTCTTGCTCACCAGCTGTAGTAGGCATAGTCTTTTTCACCTGCCAAACATAAACATTACCTTCTTCAAGAGGATAAGCGCCACTAAATGGGTACTGAAAACTGTTTACATT
>MDSZ01047723.1_pt1 | contig 11139 bp, 3 predicted proteins | sample 811201 | NCBI WGS metagenome assembly MDSZ01 (sample SAMN05326647, study PRJNA326480) | marine metagenome | isolation source: seawater | place: Indian Ocean: North | collected 2010 | reverse complement strand
TGACCAATACTATCAATCATACCTACAGGATCTGTAAGCATATCTTTTAAACCTTGTAATTCTTCTTTATAGTCCTGTACAATTACATCACCATAATTTCCGTCTTTACTAACTTCACCACCTTCGTTAAATAATAAATTATTGTCAAATAAATTATCTTTTATCCAATCAATGTTTCTTGTATAAACATCTGTTTTATTTAATATGTCATCTATAGGAAGTTCTTCAACATTTTTTGCTAACACTAAAGCTCCTATTTGAATAACTTCATCAGCAGATTTTAAAGGATTACCTGTTGCTTTGTTATAAAAATAACTAAACTTATCTGGATTAAAACCTACTTGAACCCACTCAGGATCATTAATAAATTTGTTAGCCATTGTTGCTAGTTCTTCTGGGCTATGATTTTGCCAGTCTCCAAACATTTTTCCAAAAGTAGCTTTACCTTGTAATCTGTCGTGAACTCTTTTAGCTTCTTTTCGTTTAGAAGAAAACATTACATTTTTAATATATCCTGTATTTGAGTATGCTCTAGCATCATCTGGATTTATACCTTTTCCTCCATGTAAAGTTACAATATATTTATTATAATTTATATAAGCAGGAATATGTAATCTTAATCCGACTCTTTCTCCGTTTTCAATAACTTCATTTACTCCAACAATAGGCTTCATTCTTGTATTAGTTTTTTTATTTCTAATAGGAGGAACATAAGTAAAAATGTCTAAAACATCATTTAACAAAGGAGCAGAATCTAACATAGCAGGAGCATATAGTTTTTGACCTGCATCATCTACATCATTCATAACAGAAGAATGATAATCTTTATAAGTTATTTTACCTTTTTCATATTGCTTATATTTTTCTTGAATAGAAGGATGTTTTAGTTCTCTTTGACTAACTAATACTTTTTTTGTTTCTTTAAATTTAGCACTATCTATTGCTTTTTTTTCTTTTAAAGATTCTTTAGTTAATCCAAAATCTTCTTCTTTTAATTCACGACCTATTAATGAAGGATCAATATCATCTGTTTTATTTATAAGATAATTATCAATTCTTTGAACAAGCTTTCCAAATCTAAAAGGCATACGAGGTGTAATGTTTAATAAGTTTCTTCTTTCTAAAATATCTAATAAACTAACTCCTGCAGTTACCGCATAAGGTTCTCCTGTGTAAGGATTGATACGATTTTTAGGATTGTCTACAGCGTTTCTTATTTGTAACCCACCTTCAAACAAAGTTGTTCTTGTTTCTTCATCTGCTATTTTTGCTTGTTCAGCTAAACTAGCATCTATAGTTTTATCAACAAACATATCAGTAGGTATTCCTAAAAGAGTATCTCCTGTTTCTGCTCTTGTAATATCTTTACCAAAAGGAGCTTGTTCTGCAAGTTTTACTAAACTTTGATAAAATTTATCTGACAAACCAATACCAAAAAGATCAATACCTAAAGTATCAAGAGTAGCTCCGGGAATACTTGCTAATATAAAAGGAAGGCTTGTTGAAAGATCAACAAATGTACTAGCCACAGGAATAAAACCACTTATTTCTCCTTGTCTTGGATTTTCTCTACCGTATTCATTTACAAGCTTGTCTGCCCACCACGGAATAAGCTGACCAGTAAAACGTAAAGTGTCTCCCATTTCTTTTGTAAAACTTTTAAAATCATTTGCTTCAAATATATCTATAAATCCATCATCTGTAAAATACATTTCAACTGATTCTCGCTCTCTATATTCTTTAGACGAAGACGCTGCTAAAGCTAACTGCCTAACAGCAAAATAAATAGGTAATAAACTTGCAGCTCTTAAAGCAAGTTTTGCATCTCCATCTTCAACCCTAGCAAGCAAAGCACTTGTTTGAGTTGCTTTAGACTGCGCCCAAGATAAAAAAGTTCCTGCTGCTCTTATAAAAGGATTATTGCTTTGAGAAAATAAAAGTCTGTTTCCAACTTGAGGAATTGAAGCATCTCTATCTGCAGATCTTTGTCCTGCTTTTTCTATAAATTTATTAGTAAAAGTACTATTCCAAGCATCATCCATATTTTTATATTTACCAATAATTTTAGCAGCTTCTTTATCTATTCCTAAATAACTAAGCTCTCTTCTTTCACTTCGAGAAAGTTTACCTTTTGTTACAAGTTTACGAGATAAAGAATAAGCCTTAAAAGCTCCTGTATCGTATGCAAATTCTCTTGCAAATCTTGTTACTCTTCCAAGTTGGTTTAACTCAAAAAAAGCTCTTTGAAATAAATGTAAGTTTTCTTGAAAAGTATTTTTAGATTTTATATTTTGAGTAGTGTCTTGTAATACAGCTTCCATTGTTCCGTTTTTTCCATACTTAGCATTTTTCCAAAACTGTAAAATGCGAGGTCTATCAAACCTGTCTATAGTATTTAAAACAGAAGAAGGTTTTACCATGTTTATTCCTTTATTAAGACTATTTTCTTTAAGTTGACGAATAATAGATTCCCACGCAGATCTATATCCACTATTTTGAATAGTCTGCATTATATCTCCTAAGTTTGGAATAGCTACTTTTGTAAGACCTTTTACAGAAGTTATAGTTTGAAGAGTATACATAAAACTTCTTAATGTTTCATTTCCTGCGCCAAAACTATGACCGTCATAAACTTTAAAATACGCATTAATTGTGTTTGCAACTTCTTTTAATTCATCTTTATAAACTGGATAAGCTGTATTACCTTTTGTAAGAACTTGTCCTTTAGGTAACAACTCTTGATAATGTTTTTTTATTTCGTCTCTAACAAATCTTAATCTTTCTCCGTTAGGTCCAAATTCTTTTGAAAATTCTGCAATAGGAATAACACTATCATACAAAGCATTTGTAGTATAAAAAGGATCTTGAACAAAAATATCTTTTGCAAAAGCTCTTGCTTCTTGATCAAACAAAACTCTTTCGTTATCTAAAAAACGAGAAGACCTTATTATAGCATTTCCTTTTCCAGAATTATTATATTTAGATATAATAGGAGAAGTAATAGAATCACTAAGATTTAATAAAGATTCATCAGTTATAATACTTTCTCTTCTAAAAGGATCTGCTCCATTTAAATAACTTTGAGCTTGATTAGTAGCCCATTTATCTATATTTTCTACATCTGGATATTTACTTTTGTTATTTCTATATTGAATTTTAAAAGCTTTAGAAAGAGTTTCTATTAGTTCTTTATCGTCTAGTTCTCCTTCTGCAAATAACTGCGTTAAACCGTATGAATCATCTTGTCTATAAATTAAACCTGTGTCTTTAATATAATCTTTAAATTCATTTTCAAGTACAATATATCTTTGATAAGCAAGCCTAGCTTTTTCGTTTTCTAAATCTCCCTCTTTTAAAAAAGTATATTTAGAGTTTGGTTTCATGTTTCTATTTTGAAGAAGCCTACCAACTGCGTATCTTGTGTCCTCATCTATTTCAGCAAATATTCTAGTTAAACGATTTTTAAATCTATTACCAATTACATCTCTCATTTCATCAACGCTTTCTCCAATAACTTCATCTCGACTAAGTTTAGTTCCTAAGTTTCTAACAAACTTTAATCCAAATCTTTGTAAAGGAGGACTTCCTGCTGCAAGTTTTGCAGACTGACTACTTGCTAAATATCTTCCAAAGTAACCTCTATAAGCAAAACTCATTTCTTGTTTTACATCATCTTTTATTAAATTTAAAATTTGTGTTTTTAGCGTTGGTGATAAATTGTCTCCCTTATAATTTATAACTCTTTTATGTAAAAACCCTGCTGCTGCAGCATAAAGTGCAAACTCTTTCATTGTTTCATCATCGTTATAGTAATCTTGATCATTAGCAAGATATAAACCCATTACACCTCCTGACATACCATAAGCTACAGGTCTAACTGTTTCGTGTAATAAAGCTCTAGCTAACTCTTTACCTCCACTATCCCATGTTCCATCTCTTAAATATCCTTTTTTATAAGCTTGTATAAAACTAGCTATTCCAATATTTCCTCTATCTTCTATTTGATTATAACGTAACTTATTTAATTCTTCATTAACTTTTTTTATTTGTGAATTTACATCTTCTATAGCTTTAATATTTGGAAATTGCTTTTTACTATCAAAACCAAAAAAATCTAGCTGCTCTCCAAACTTTTTATTATCAGGATCATTTGGTTTAATAGATTTATACTCTTTTAAAAGTTCTTCTTTTTCTCTAAGTAAAGCTTTTCTTTTTATTTGAAGATCATTAACTTGGTTTTCATTTCTTACAATTCTTTGAACAGTAGGTGTATTTTCCATTACTAATTCATCGCCTAAATCTAAAAGAAGCTGCCTGTCTAGTCCATAAGTTGAAAATTCTTCTCCAGTATTTTGACCTATTCTGTTTAATTTTCTACTAGAAGTAAGGTAATTAGCTATAGTATCTCCAACAGCTCCACCAACACCTGCTAAACTTGCAGATATAGCTACATTAGTTTTATCTACATGTCCATATAGTGTCAAGTCTCTTGCCATTGCGTCTGCTCCGCCAACAGCAGCAGATAAACCTACAGAAGCAAGTCTATTTGCTTGAGCTATTCTAGCCCACGGAATAGCTAAATAAACAGGATCAAGAATAGCATCATGTAATCTTCCTGTTAAAACATAACCATCTTCCTCTCTGCCTTGCATTTCAGGATATTCTTCAAATATTTCTACTTGTCTTTGTTTTTCTACTTTTTGTAAAGCTTGTGACCAAGTTTCGCCTGCTGTTCTATTTTGAACAAGAGCAGCTTTTCCCATTTGATAAAGGTTTCCTAAAACAGTTTGTTCTTGTTTTCTTCCATAGTTAAAACGTCTAAGACGAGTAGCTTCTTTTTTCTCTTCTGTTTCTTCATAATCATAATCATCAAAAGATATTTCGTCTTCACGATTTATATTTTTAGGATCAATATAAGTTTTATCTTTTTTAGAGTCAACAAAATAATCATCAAAATAAATATCTTGATTTTCTTTATTAAAAAGTTTTGAAGTATTAGAGGGTTCTAAATTATTTTTTTTATCTTCATCTTGAGATAAGTTAAAAGTAATTGACATTTTTAAATCCTGTTTAATTTAAGAATCAGGTGAAGGATCTTCTACAATAAACTGTTTTAAATACTCAGTAAAAGAAGACGCTGTTTTTCTAACTCCAGAAAGAGAATCATTTCCAAATTGAATTTTATCTAATAATGAAGTAAATGTTCTATCATAAGCTTCTGAAAAAATTGGATTAGTAGAAAAAAGGTTTTCGTTATCACTTTGAAATCTATTTTTTAATTGAATTAAAACATCTTTTTTCGCTTGTAAACCTTCTTTATTTTTAATTTGTTTTTCAGCAGTAAAAGTAACAAAATCTAAAAACTGTCTTCCTGTCATTGTTTTTGTTTGTACATCATTTTTATTTACAATTTTAAAATTATATTCTTCTTGTAATACTGTTATCAACTCGTCTTGTACAGATTGTTTCGCTATGTTTTCTTTAGTTTCATTTAATAAAGAATCTTGAGCAGTTTGTAAATTTTGACTATTCATTACATCTTTAATAAAAGTTTTTGCTACGTTTGCATCTGCAGGAACTTGTTTAAAAACATTGTCTATTACAGTTTGAAAAGCTGCTTCATAATATCTGTTTTTGTCAAAAGTCAATCCTCTTTCTCTTGCTGCTTGACCTGCTGTAGTACGAGTATTTTCTATATTATCTTCTAACTGATTTGCTATTGAAACAGCAGCTTCGTGCATTTGCTCAAGAAAATCTCTATCGCTATCATAATTTTTACCTATTTGATTATAAAAATCTTCATCTTTAAAAAGTCTTTGTATTTCTGTCCATACTTGATTCATAGTAGCACTTTTACGTTTTTCAAAACCTGAATCAAATTGAGGAAGTGTAAATATTCCTTCTTCATTATATCTTCTATTAAGTTTAGCATTTGCAACATTCATTGTCTCAGATCCTGATCTACCATATACAGCTAAATCTTTAATCCTGTTGTATTCTTTAATATTTTCTTGAGCATCTACAGTTCTGATTAATTTTGATTCTGAAAAATCTCTAGTAATTCCACCTTCTTCAGTAACACTTTCTCCTGTCAATAGCATGTTTCTAGTTGTCGGATTTAACAAAGCTTCGTCAAACATAACATAACTTTTAAGAAGATCAGCTTGTCCTAATTTATTTTGATCTGCATTAATTGTTTGTATAAGACGATCTGCTGCTTGGTTGTTTATTGAAGTGCTATCAACTCTTATAAACTTAGTTTTTCCATATCCTCCAGTAACAGGCATGTCTAACATTACAGGATCTTTTTCTCCTAAAAGTTTTCTAAATAAAGATTTTCCTAAGTTTGAATCTTTTGCAATATTTTTTTCTATTCTTTGTATGTCTCTCATTATAGGAGCTAAATATTTTTTTCTTCCTTCTTCAGGAGTATAAGTTTCTCTATAATGTGAAAAATCTGAAAATAATTTTTTCTGTTCTTCATAGCCTTTTAGTCTTTCTTTATAAATACCAGCAACATCTTCCGCTAACTTTGCAGGATCTAAGTCGCTTTCTTTAACTTGTAAGGCACTTAAGTATTCATCTTTAATTTTATTTTGTAATGCAATCTTATAACCAGATTCGTTATCTTCTTGATTATATTCGTTAAGCATATTATAATGATCATCCCACCATTTTAAACCCCTGTTAAAAAGAGTTTTCTTTTGCACTAATAAAGGATTAATTGAATTTTGAAATTCTAACATTCTTTCAGCAGCTTCTTTTCTTTTTTTATATTTTTCTTTAGCAATATAAACTCCGCCCAAACCAAGAACACCTGCGACAGCAGCTTGTTTAAATGCTCCTCGTTTAGTCTTTTTTAATGCTGCGCCATACGCTTTTTCTAATTCTCCCATTAGGTTGCTCCTCTATCTAATAAACTTTCTCTAGGCATCTCTTCTTGTTCTTTTGGTTTAGCTAGTAAGCTAGAAACTTCAGCAGGAGGTTCAAAAGATTCTACTCTTTCTTTTATATCTTTTGGTACAACTCCTTTACTTAATTTAGGAACAACTTTTTCTTTAACTTCTTGTATTGCTCCTTCTAGTCCTTCACTTTGTTCTTGCATAGAAGAAGGTTCGTTTTCTTCTCCTCTGTATAAAGTAGGATTAGGAAAGCCTGCTTGTTCTGCTAAAGCTAATACCATATACATAACAGGTTCAATTAAAAGTAAAAGTAAATCAGGATTCCACATTCCTTTCGTAAATCCGTCATAAAGAATAATTTGAGCTATGTCTCCAATAGGAAGATCGTTAGCTACTAACTCCATAACTGCCATGTATGTTTGATCTTCTGTAAGTTCTACAAAGATAGCTTCAATAGCAGGCTGTACTGAATTATATTTAGTAGGTCTTTCCCACGGATATTGTTGCTCTGGACTATTAGTTAAAGATTGACCTGCTATAGGTCTATTCATAGTTGCTAATTTTTCTAAATCTTCAACTGAATAATTTTCATATTTACTTGCTTGCGCCATTCGTTATGCTCCTACAGGTTGTGCTGGATTATAAAAACTTTGAATATTTTTTAAAGCACTATTTACTCCTAACCCATATTCAACTGTTCCATAATTAAATCCTTGCATTTCTCTTAATTGTTGTTCTAAATTACCAAGACTTGCATAGGTTCTGTTATTAATAAAATCAAAAGTTTCAGGAATTTCATAAGCAGAAGTTTGTCCTAAATCTCTAGGCTCGTCAAAAGCACCTTGATCTGGAGATCCTTGTCCACCAAAAATACGATAACCAAAATCTTTTGCTCCAGACTCTACACCTTCCATAAATTTATTTTTCACTCTGTCAAATCCTTGTGCAAGTAAAGAATCGTTTGAATCTTGTTTTTTAGAAGCAGTAGATTTTTCTTCTTCCATTAACTCGTTATAAAGTATTTGTTCAGCATCATAATATAAATCTGTGTTTATCTTATTAACAGGAAAGTCGGTAACTTTTTCTACTCCGTTCTTTTTAATATCTTTATCTAACCATTCATTACCTTGTCTAATTTTATCTGTTATAAAGTTTTTAGCATAGCCTAATCCTTTGTCTGCTAAAGAAGCTCCGTGATGAATACCTGACATTACAAAGCCTACTGCTTTTTTAACAAGACTTTCATCTTGAACAAGTCCTCTAGCTGTTTGTGCTAACCACCCATCAGGAGAAGTTATTCCTTTAAACATCGGACCAACCGACCATGGCATCATAACTCCTAAAGCAATAGTTCCAACAACACCTAAGTTTTCAAGAGGTTTTGCAATGAAACCTAATATTCCTCTAACTCCTTTTGCTGCTCTCCTGATACCTCTGCCTATGCTTCGGACTACTCCAGTTATACTATCTTTAAGATCTTTAAAAACACCCATTATTTTCCCCTATTAATTTATTCTAATGCGCCTGCGCCTAGAGTTGTTGGATCTGCTTCTTCAAACATATTTGTCAATATGTCTCCAATAGCTCTTATGTTTTCGCTCATGTTTGCTGCAGAAGCTCCTTCATTTGCTAAAGACTGTGCATATATTTGAGCTTTTCTATCTTCAAGATTTTCAGAACTTTGAAAGTCCATAGTTGCTTTATCTCTTAGTTCTTGCCAAAGAAAAGCTAACGACTGTCCACTTAAATTAAATGCGTTCATAGCGTTTTGCATAGCAACTTGATTAGCTGCTGCAGTATTAACTGTATTTGCTTGTCTTCTCCAAGCTATGTTAGATTGTTCTACAGCTTGTGCGTTTTGAGCGTTCCATTGTTTTCTATTAAAATCTAACTGAGCATTAAATCTGTTTATATCTGTTTCCATTGCAGCTTTAGCTTTGTTTAAATCTGCTTCAACTTGAAACTGTGTAGCTGCTGCTACATTTGCTTGTTGTGCATTAAACTGAGAAATAGCATTAGCTGCTGCAGTATTTGTTAGTTCTATTTGTTGTGCAAGACCTGCCATAAACTGTTGTGTTTGATTCTCACTTGTAGCATTGAACTGTCTTGCAGCATTTTGTGCAGCTTGATTAGAAAGCATACTTTGTTGATTTATTTGTGCAGATAAAATTGTAGCTTGCTGACTGTTACTAAGATTAGCCATGTCCATACCAAGAAAAGCTTGTGCATTTTGTATTTGTGCTTTCTGATAAAAATCAGCATCAGCTAAATTCATTCTTGCAGTTATGACTGCGTTCTGTACTGCTGCTTGTTGTTCGTTTGTTGCTTCGGCTATACTTACAGTTTGTAAATATTTACTGTTTGCTAAAGCTGTTTGTTGGTCTGCACTAAACTGAGCAAGATCTAATTTAAATACATTGTTTGCATTTTGTAATGCTGTTTGCTGTCTTGCTTGAGCATTAAACAATTCTTCTCTAGATTCTATGTCTCTTGTTTGAGCTACACTAGCTTGTATAGCTTGTGCATTAGATTGAGCAACAGGTATAGCAGACTGTATTATAGCATTAAATAAATTATCTCTGCCTACACTTGAAGCAGACAAACCTCTTTGAGCTAACATTTGTTCTACTGCTGATACTGCAGGACTAGCCCATGTAGGTATTTCTCCATTTTCCATGCCTTTTAAAAGACTGTCAAGTTGATTAGATACTAAAGCTTCTTCAGGAAGTCCACCTATAACTCCTCGTTCTTGCTCTGTAAGATCCATTAAACGATCTTCAAGAGCTTCTGGATCGTTACCTAAATCTGTAATAGCTTGTTCAGATATACCTGCGTTACGAAGTTGTTTCTTAGCTCTTGTAACACGAGACAAAGTTGTACCTGCTGCTTGAGCTGCTATAGCTGTAGCATTAGGACTAAGCGTACCAACTACTCGTTCTGTTAAAGCACCTTCAGGTATTTCAACAGTAGCTGCTTGTATAGGAGCAACTTGATCTACTTGTGCAGCTTTGGCAAGAGCATCATCACCTATTGCGCCTTGTTGTCCTGCTATTAAAGTTTCTGTTCCTACTTGAGCTGCTTCCATTTGTGCAGCAGGTAACATGGCTTGTTGTTGTGCTTGTGTAAGAGTAGCGTCTTGTAGATCCATTGACACAGGATCAGTTATAGTTCCTACAGTAGCATCAGTAGTAGGAGCTATTGTTTCAATTTTATCCTCTGCAGTTATTCCTAATGAAGTATCAATATCAGTTGGTGCAGGTATTTGTGGTCCTTGCGCTCTTCCTTCAACAATATCTATAGCTCTTTGTCTAGAAAGATTATCTCCAGAAGCTCCAATACCGCCTGTACCGCCTGTACCGCCTGTACCGCCTGTACCGCCTGTACCGCCTGTACCGCCTGCATCTTGTCCTCCACCTATATTTTTAAAAGCTTCAGAATAAGGAACTGTGGTAGTTGCTGCAGGTGACAGTGTTCCACCTCTTAGTTCTTCTCCTATTCTTGCTCTTTGTTCTGCTAACAACTGTTGAGTTTCTTCTGGAGTTCTTGGAACTGATTCTCCTCTAGCTGCTCTCATTGCATCAAATTCAGCATCTCTTGCTGCTTTATCTATTTCATACTGTCCTGATTCTGTATATGCGTCTCTATTTGCTTCAAAAGAAGATCCTACACCGCCATATAAAGTTTGCATAGCACTAGCTAAATCTGATGATCTTCCTAAATCAGGAACTGCGCCTTTAGGAGCATCAGGAGGAGGAGTCTCTTGTTTATCAAACTGTGTTCCCGGACCTACTCCTGAAAATTTGGTAGGCATTGTTTGTAAGACATTTTTACTTCCTTCTTTTGCTCTTGACTCTACTTCATTCATAAGAACATTTGCAATTTCTACAGCTTCTGGACTTCCTTGCCTAACTTGTAAAGGTTCTCCTTTAACTTTAGAAGCTAGTTCAAGTATTACGTTAGGATTGCTCGTGTCTGCTCCAATACCTTTTAAAAGACCTATTGTTTTTTGTATTAGTGTAACAGGCAGTTTAGCTGCTTTAACACCTAGATCTACAACATCTCCTACAGAAAGATTATCAAAATAATCGTCTACATCTTTTTTAGTAAGATTTCCAACTTGTTCTATTTTTGTTCTTGCAAAATCTTTAAAAGATTGTTCTGCGGTATCTTTTGATGGAACTTCTACAGTTCTTTTGTCAAACACAACTTCTTTAGGTTCAAAAACAGTAGAACCATA
>MDSZ01033644.1_pt1 | contig 11139 bp, 11 predicted proteins | sample 811201 | NCBI WGS metagenome assembly MDSZ01 (sample SAMN05326647, study PRJNA326480) | marine metagenome | isolation source: seawater | place: Indian Ocean: North | collected 2010 | reverse complement strand
CTTCTATTGATTCTGCGTTATATTCTCTAACCATTGAGGTTTTCGCTTATTATACAGGTAGATAATTAATCTTAGCAGAACTAAATATTAGATAAAAAGGCAATCTTTAATATCATTCATAGTATTTATGTACATATATAAATTTTACTGATACAATGATTCAGAATTTCTATTAACTATTAATTTATATAAATATATGAAACGTATTGAAAGAAAGATTAGACCCGCATTGAAACTGTTGCTGCCTGCAGTAGCATTCATGCCAATGATCATTGGTGCTTGGGGACTGGTTTCTTTTATGGCTTACACAAGCTAAAAGTAATAATTCATAGAGGGGATATATGGAACCAGATATTAGCATAATGACGCTAGATATTATTGAGGCTATAAGGAGTCAAAACCATGTCTTGCTCAACAAAAAAACTAATAATGTTCAAGTGGAATTATTACCTAAAGGCTTTTATGGTGATTTTGATGGCTTTAGAGCATATAACCTCAAAGGAAAAGAAATTAAGGTACCTTTTAATGAAGTAACAGCCTGGTCAGGAATATCAAAAAAAGCAATTTAATTTATTGCCTGTAATAAATGATTTACTTTCCTATTTTGATGAATGCTCCTTAAAACATTCCAGATATCCTTTAAAGCAGAAGATTGATTTTTTTCTTCCAACTCTGAATGAGTTTCAATGAGCAAAATTTTTAATTTTTGATTAAATTCATCTAAAGATGATATTTTTATATCTGTTGGTTTTGATAATTCTATATCTTTTATTTTTTTTGCGAGATCTTCTGTTAATTCAGATTCGTATTTAAGTAAAAAAGAAAGGATTTCCTTATTTTCATTAAAAAGCCCATCAGCCAAATCATCAATTTTCATTGATGCTATGAACAACATCCCAGCCCAAGCTCCTAATCTAGATTTTTCATATTCATCTTCTAATAGGACTGAAATTCTTTCATTTAGCTCTTGTGCTAATACGATTAAAGATGTGTTGATAGATGGTTTCATAGTTAAACTTCTTTTGATAATTTTTCTAAAATAATTTCAGTATGTATATCTCCAGGCAACCAAGCAGAAAATAAATTTATAGGATCTGGATTTTTAAATGTGTTGAACTCATTACCTGCTGAGATCCAAATAGCTAATCCCTTTACACAACTAAACAACTCCCACCATTCTAAATCTTTTGGATTTAAGGTCAGTCCAGAAGTGTTTTTCCAAATTTCTAAGGCGTCATCTCTATCAATAAGATAGGCAGGTCGTGAATGTTCCGTCCAACTCCAGATAGGTGAAAGAGCCCAAGCTAAATCTTCTAAAGGATCTCCAAAATGAGCCATCTCCCAATCTAAAATCCCAGTAATCTTATTTTCTAAATAGAGAAAGTTTCCATTTCTATAATCTCCATGAACCATACATAAATTATCAGTTTCACTAGGAGGGGTTCTTTCTAGACTTCTTATTGCTGCTTCTAATATAGGCTCTTCTCCGATGCTATCTTGTCTTATAACATCTACCCACTTATCTAGTTCTCTCTTCCATACAGGTTTTTGATCATTTTGATAAAAATCTTTTAAGATTGGATCAGAAATATCTTTTTTTACTATATTACCAAGAATTTCCCAGAACTGGTTTCCTAGATCAATTTCGTGAGGCACATAGGCTTCCTTATCAAATGGTGAAGCAGCTATTCCTTGAATTTCTTCCATTATTATGAAAGGAGCGCCCAATTTTTTAACATCTTCTTCTAAGGCGATGATCTTAGGAACAGGAACCATAGAATTTTGAAAGGCTGAATAAGCTGAGTACTCTGTGCTTTGCTCTGTTTCAATCAGAGAACTATCTTGTGTTCTTCTATAAATGAGATTTTTCTCTTCAGAATCTTTTCCTTTGAGAGAGACTTTATAAGTTTCTCTTGAAGCACCACCAAAAATTCTTTCAAATGATTTAATAGAAAACTTACTATCTTCAAGATCATTAAAATATTTTAAAAATTGATTCTCAAGATCTTTTTGTATCACTCTTAGTTTGCTCCATCAAACAAACCTTCTAAACCGCTAATCTTATGAGGTCCTACAAATAATTGTTCAATGACCCCTATTCCTGAAAAAGACTTTCCTTTTTCAACAAATTTAAAATCAGATACAGCTTGAATATGAAGAAAAGGAGGGTCGTGAGGGTCTTTATCTAAATTATAAAAGTCGTAGTAAGACTCATCTTCACCCTTAAAAAACCCATGACCCCACTCAGAGTGCATATAGCCCAGGCCACACATAAAAATATGATACTTAGGGGTGATATTTAATGAAATCTCAGAACCATCTTTTCTTTGGCTATTGATAGTCAATTTTGAGATCCTTCTTGTGCCTTTAGAATAAGTTAATTTTTTTTCCACATTTACTAAAGTTTCTTCACTTTTTTCACCACCTTCCTGAATTACAGAATGACTGTTTTTTGAATGGCCTTCTTCATCATCTAAAAAGTAAATATGAGTAGAAAAATCTTTAAAATTAGCTGGTACCCATAGCCAGTAGAATTGTGGCATTTGGACGGGAACCAACATTTGAGTATCAGGCTGACCTACTGGTCTTATACCCCAAGATCTATCTCTTGTCCCATGATATTCTTTATCACTCAAATCGATAGTTATATTTTTAAATTTGATTTTTCCTGACCATTTTCCATGTTGAGTCATTCTTGTTGAGTCCATAGAGACTCTAGGTCCATTCTTGATTGTCATTCTAGGTTCTTCGACAGCTGGAAACCTAAATTCAAACTTTAAGTCAGCTTTTATTTCTTTTTCTTTGTCGTCAACTAAGATTTGTAATACTTTGAGAGGTTCTAATATTTTGACCTCTAAGGAACCAACCTTTGTGTCTAATCTTTCTTGATTTAAGATTCTTGAGTATCTGAAATTGTGTTGCACCCCATCAAACACAAACACAAAACTTCCATCCATAATATTTAAATTAGGATACAAACAAAGAGCAGTTGCAAAGAAAACCTCTCCGTCTGAACTATATCCATTAAAAAAGTATCTATCGTAAAAATTTCTTTCTGCCCCTACCTCTGAGACTGGAGTAGGCAACTGATGAATAGGATAATCATCCGCTTTAGTCAGCATATCAAGAATTTACCTGTAAATCTGATATGGCATCTAAAAAATTAGATGAAACCCTTACAGGTTCAGAAACAGAATGCATATTTGGAAATGTTTTAAGTAATTCTTCAAATAAGACTCTAATTTGCATTTTTCCTAGTTGATTTCCTAAACATAGGTGTTGTCCTGCTCCAAAAGCTAGATGCTTATTAGCGTTTTCTCTGTCAACTAAGAACTTCTGACTATCTTCAAAGATTTCTTCATCTCTATTAGCTGCTCCATACCACATGGCAACTTTCTGACCTTCCTTAATTTTTTGGCCACGTATTTCCGTATCTTTAGTAGCAGTTCTTCTAAAATAGATTACCGGACTTACCCATCTCAGCATTTCATCACTAGCATTTGCTATCAGAGATGGATCTTTTAGGAGTTTTTCTCGTTCTTCTGGATTTTCTGTAAGAGCTAGAAGTCCACCTGTGATTGTATTTCTTGTAGTTTCATTGCCTGCTATAACCATCAACAAAAAGAATCCATCTAAAAGCTCAGGAGGGAGGCCTTCTCCTTCAACTTGTGTATTTGCTACCATACTCATTAAATCATCAGTAGGGTTGTTTCTTCTCTCTTCTATCATATCCCTACCCATTTTGAATAACTCCATATAGTTCAACCAAACTTGCATAGATTTATCAGGGTCACTATTTATAGAGGCGTCTGTTAAATTATTGACTAAATCTCGGACTTTCTTTCTTTGTGATTCTTCTATGCCCATCATTTCACAAAGAACCCAAAGAGGAAGTTGTTCAGCTATTTCGGTTACAAAATTAAACTGCCCAATACCTGAGACATTTTCTAACAGCTCTTTAACTTTATTTCTAATACCATCTTCCATAGACCTGACAGCCTTAGGAGAAAACCCAGGAGAAACCATTTTTCTATAAACTTGATGTTCTGGAGGGTCCATTCCAATCATATTTCCAATGATTGCTGCTACAGCTGTGGGATCAACAACCTCTGGATCTCCCATTGTCAATAAATGTCCTCCCTTTGCAGAAGAAAAAGTTTGAGGGTCTTTAGATATCTTAATAATATCTTCGTGTTTTGTAATAGCCCAAAAACCTGGCTCAAAATCTAACTGTTCCTCATGCCAGTAAACAGGCGCTTCATTCCTTAACCTAGTAAAAATATCATGAGGTTGCCCTTCTTCAAAAGCTTGATACTGATCTAGATTACAAATCTGTCCTATATTGTAAATTGGTTTTACCATCCTCTACATCTCCTTAAGTATAGATTCAGCTGAACTGACCTCCAATTTAGGACCAGCTTCTATATTTAATACAGATACCACTCCATCATCTACAATCATTGCATATCTTTGAGACCTTTTACCCAAACCAAACCCAGTTCCATCCATTTCTAGTCCTATGGCAGATGTAAACTCACAATTACCATCAGACAACATAAGTAACTGGTCGTTGACTCCTTTTTCTTTTGCCCAAGCTCCCATAACAAAAGGATCGTTCACAGAGATGCATGCAACAGTATCTGCTCCTTTTGCTTTAATTTCTGAGGCAGATGTTACAAAACCTGGAAGGTGTTGAACACTACAAGTAGGAGTAAAAGCTCCTGGAACAGCAAATAAAACTACTTTTTTTCCTGAAAATATTTCTTCTGTAGTAATTGAAATAGGTCCTTCCTCTGTCATTGTTCTCAAAGATAGAGAAGGTATCTTTTCTCCTATTGAAATAGTCATTTTTTTCTCCTTTTTTAATTCTTAAATTTGTTTATAAAGTTTAGAGCCCTGTTGTTTAAATTCCTCAGATTTTTCCTTCATTCCTTCCTCTATTTGATCCAAATTTAAAGTTTTAATTCTCTCTTCATTTTTGGCATAGTCTCTAACCTCTTGACTAATCTTCATAGAGCAAAATTTTGGTCCACACATAGAACAAAAATGAGCAACTTTTGCAGAATCTTTTGGCAAGGTTTCATCATGATATTCACGAGAAGTATCAGGATCTAATCCTAAATTAAATTGATCTTCCCATCTGAATTCAAACCTTGCTTTAGATAAGGCATTATCTCTCAACTGAGCTGCTGGGTGGCCTTTTGCGAGATCTCCAGCATGAGCTGCTATTTTATACGCTATTAAGCCTTGTTTAACATCTTCTTTATTAGGAAGACCAAGGTGTTCCTTAGGGGTTACATAACAAAGCATAGCGCATCCATACCATCCAATCATTGCAGCACCAATTGCTGAGGTTATATGATCATGAGCTGGTGCTATATCCGTTGTAAGAGGGCCTAGAGTATAAAATGGAGCCTCATCACATACCTCAAGTTGTTTATCCATGTTCTCTTTAATCATCTGCATAGAAACATGGCCAGGACCTTCGATCATTACCTGAACATCATGCTTCCAAGCTACTTTTGTTAGCTCTCCTAGAGTTTGTAATTCAGAAAATTGAGCTTGATCATTAGCATCGGCTATCGATCCAGGCCTTAATCCATCTCCTAAGGAGAAAGAAACATCATAAGACTTACAGATTTCACATATCTCCTCAAAATGAGTATATAAGAAGTTCTCTTTATGATGGGCTAAACACCATTTAGCCATAATTGAACCACCTCTTGAGACTATACCGGTCAATCTGTCTGCAGTCATTGGAACATATCTCAACAAAACCCCTGCATGAATTGTAAAGTAATCAACACCTTGTTCAGCTTGCTCCACAAGAGTATCTCTAAAAACTTCCCAGGTAAGATTTTCAGCTACTCCATTGACCTTCTCCAAAGCTTGATAAATGGGTACGGTTCCAATTGGTACGGGGGAGTTTCTAATTATCCACTCTCTTGTTTGGTGAATATGCCTACCTGTTGAAAGGTCCATTACTGTATCTGCACCCCATCTAGTTGACCAGGTCATTTTATGAACTTCTTCTTCAATAGATGACGTGACAGCTGAATTTCCAATATTTGCATTTACTTTAATTTTAAAGTTCCTTCCTATGATCATCGGTTCTGATTCAGGGTGATTAATATTAGATGGAATTATCGCCCTCCCCTCTGCAACTTCCCTCATTACAAATTCTGGTGTTATTACTTCAGGAATATTTGCTCCAAAAGCTTCACCTTGATGACGTTCTGTTAATAATCCCTTTTCTTTAGCTTCCATTAATCCTTGATTCTCTCTTATTGCTATATATTCCATTTCAGGAGTTATTATTCCTTTTTTAGCATAATGCATTTGAGTTACATTTTTTCCCTTTATGGCTTTTCTTGGCTTGGGTATTACTGGAAAAGTAATTTCTTTTAATGCTGTTTCGTTTGCTTGAGCATTGGCATAATGAGAAGTTCTTTCTTCAAGAAAAATAGTATCTCCTCTTTTCTCTATCCATTCTCTTCTAAGAGGTTGCAATCCTTCTGCTAAGTTTATTTCTTGATTAGGATCCGTATAAGGGCCTGAAGTGTCATAAACCCATATAGGGGGATTAATCTCTTCAGAATCTTTATTCTGGGTTGAAGTCTGTTCAATTTCTCTCATTGGTACTTTAATAGAAGAGCTTGAACCTTCAACATAGATCTTTTTAGAGTTAGGAAATTGCTCTAATGCTTCATTTTCTGGACTTAAGGGAATGTTATTAATTTTTTTATTCACTATCTATTTATTATATATTTTCCAAAAGACTATGGGTAAATTGATAAAAGTTTATTATTAATTGTAATAGGTGTTATACTTTACTAATACACCTCGAAATGTTACTAAGTAACTTTGAGAATTGCAATTAAGGAATGGTTTGAGGTGATAAAGAACTTTTTAAGGGCTAACTATGAAAAAACCAAAAATAAAATTAAAAAATAAAAGCTTGATACTAATCTATTTTGGCTTAGTAATGCCTTCACTATATGCAGAAGATCTAAAAGATATCTATGAACTAGCTCTAAAAAATGATCCTAATTTAAAAGTAGCTCAAGCCAGTTACAAAATAGGGAAGGAATATAAAGCCCAAGGTATCGCGGGACTATTGCCTAGTCTTTCGGTTACTGCTCAAACTTCATGGCAAGAATTTAGACTAGAGGACACCCTACTAGATCAGTACAACTCGAATTACTATTCTGGCTCACTATCTCAACCATTATTTAGATTAGATAGATGGTTCCAGTTTCAAAGAGGAAAGTCATTAAGTAAGGCTGCAGAAGCAGAGTTTGCTTACCAACAACAAGAAACAATGATCAGAGTTGCAACTAGCTATTTTAACGTCTTAAATGCAATGGATGCTCTAAATGCTGCAAAAGCTGAAGAAGAAGCTATCGGTAGACAGAAAGACCAATCTAAAAAAAGATATGAGGTAGGCTTAGCTTCCATTACTGAAGTACAAGAAACTCAAGCGGCTTTTGATACAAGTGTAGTTTCTAGAATCGTTAGGGAGTCACAATTAGATACAGCAAAGGAAGCTCTTTCTGCAATTATAGGAGGTCCAGTCCCTTTACTTTCACCTTTAAAGGAAGACTACCCCACACCACCGCCTACTCCAATGGACAGAGAGACTTGGGTTAAAATTGGATTGAAGAATAATCTTCAATTAAAAGCTGCTAGATTGAACGAAGAAGCATCAAAGCATAGCGCTAGGTCTGCTAAATCTGATCACCTGCCAAAAGTTGACATAGTTGGAAACGTAACTAGAAGTACAAGTGGTCAAGGTAAATTTGGAGGCTTTATAACTAATCCACAAATGGATATGGAATCAGACAATAGACAATACTCAATTAGATTCACGATGCCTATCTCTCAAGGTGGATATATCAACTCAGCCCGAAGACAGGCAAATGCTCAATATGAAAGAGACAAACAAAGAACAGTTGTAACAGAAAGATCTGTAACTAGTGAAATAAGATCAAATCACTTCAATGTTCAAACTCAATCTGCAAATGTAAAAGCCAGAAAACAGTCTTTAATCTCATCTAAATCTTCATTAGAGGCAACAAAAATTGGTTTTGATGTTGGAAGTAGAAATGTAGTTGATCTTCTCCAGTCTGAGAGGAGTTTATATGCAGCTCAAAGAGATTACCTAAATTCTAGATATGATTACATTATTTCAAGACTTAGATTAAAGTCTTCAGTAGGATCTTTAACTCCTCAAGATCTATACGAGATAAGCAATCTTATGGAATGAATTAATGCCTGAGCTTCCAGAGGTAGAAACAACTCTTAGAGGCTTAGAACCTCACATAATCAATAAAAAAATAGAACAGATAATTGTTAGGCAATCTCAATTAAGATGGAAAGTACCAGTATTTAAGTTAGAACAAAATTTAGTGGGTAATATTTTTACTTCTATTAAAAGAAGGGCCAAATATTTAATATTAAATCTTGATAAAGGGTCACTAATTATTCATTTAGGAATGTCTGGTACCTTAAGATTGGTAGATAAAAAAACAGAAACTGAAAAACACGACCATATAGACATTCTATTTAAAGAGAACCTAGTTCTTCGTTATACCGACCCAAGAAGATTTGGATCTTTTCTTTGGGCGCAAGATCCACTCGATCATAAATTAATAAAAAATCTTGGACCTGAACCCCTAGGAAATGAGTTCAACGCTAATTATCTGTTTGAAATCTCAAAAAATAGAACCCTTGCCATTAAGAATTTAATTATGGATTCTAAAGTGGTAGCAGGAATAGGAAATATTTATGCTTCTGAGGCATTATTTGAAGCTGGTATAAAGCCTAATAGAGAATCTAAAAAAGTAAGAATAGAGGAGTTTGAAAGTCTCGTATTAACCACAAGGAAACTCTTAAATAAATCGATTAAAAAAGGAGGTACGACTTTAAGAGATTTTGTAGGAGGAGACAGTAAACCTGGATATTTTAAACAACAATTAAGTGTTTATGGAAGAGCAGGTAAACCTTGTATGAAGTGTAAAAATACTCTTCAGAGTCTTAAAATAGGACAAAGAAGCAGCGTTTTTTGTAAGGAATGCCAAAAATAAACTACTTAAATTTTTCTTTAAGTGCAGCTTCAACTATTGGATCAACAAACTCTGAGACTTCACCACCCATAGATGCTATTTCCCTAACAAGCGAGGAAGATAAAAAAGAATATTTTGCTTTAGGAGTTAAAAAAATGCTGTCTAAATCAGGAGACATCGCCCTGTTCATGCTTGCCATTTGAAATTCGTATTCAAAATCAGATACAGCTCTTAATCCTCTTACTAGAACATTAGATCCTTGTTCTTGGGCTAAATCAACAATTAGTCCGGAAAAGCCTATGGCTTGAATCCTTTTATCATTATCAAAAATCTTTTCAATCTGATCTATTCTTTCTTCTAGAGAAAAAAGAGGAACTTTCTTCTCACTGACTGCGATTGCTATTGTAACTTCATCAAAAATATGAAGAGCTCTTTCGACAATATCTATATGGCCTAAAGTTAAGGGATCAAAGGTTCCTGGATAAATAGCTTTTGACATACTTTTCTCCTTAGATATTTACATTTTCCCATACTTTTATAAAAAAACAGAGCTAGAATGAAAAACATTGATAATTATAATTAGCTTTAGAATGTAAATAATCTAAAATTAATCTCAATTTTTTAAAGAAAATATATGGAAATTAACATTGGGGACTTAGCTCTACTCACATTTATTGACGACTTATCAGAAGAAAATCAACTAAAGGCGATCTTTAGTTTAGATTTTAATGGCAAAGAAAAAACAATAGATAAATTAGAAAAAATAGAAAGTAAAGTTTGGATACAAATAGGAGGGAATCAAAGAATATTTGGAGATATTATTTTAAATAACTCCTTTTCTGATAATGACGAGTCCTATAAATGGGTTTTAAAGTTTGAACTTTCTTCTCTAATGACAAAAGAATTAATTAGTGGGGAAACTTTATTTGCAGGTGTAGAGCATCAAAGCTATAACGTAAGGACTCAAGAAATTCCTTTATCAATTTCTAAATTATTAGCTGAAATTATAAATAAATAGTTAGTCCTAAATTTAATAATCTAATCTAGCTAGAAGTAAAAAAAGGCCTTAGAATAGATTTAGGTTTACTTAAAAGAGGGAAATTATTTATGAGTGATAATGACAACAAATGTCCAGTTATACATGGTTCTTTAACTAGTAACAGTAGTTCTGGAACTTCTAATAGAGATTGGTGGCCAGATCAATTGGACCTTAATATTTTGCATCAGCATGATAAAAAGTCTGACCCAATGGATCAAGACTTTGACTATTCAGAAGAATTTAAAAAACTTGACTATGATTCACTAAAAAAAGATCTAAATGATCTCATGACCGATTCACAAGATTGGTGGCCTGCTGATTATGGACATTATGGACCCTTCTTTATAAGGATGACTTGGCATGCAGCAGGTACCTATAGAATTGGAGATGGTAGAGGTGGTGGAGGAACAGGCGCACAACGCTTTGCACCCCTAAATAGTTGGCCTGATAATGGAAATTTGGATAAAGCAAGAAGACTTCTTTGGCCAATAAAACAAAAATATGGAAAACAAATAAGTTGGGCTGATCTGCTGATTCTAGCTGGTAATGTCGCAATTGAATCAATGGGTGGAAAAACTTTTGGATTTGGGGGAGGACGTCCCGATATTTGGGCTCCAGAAGAAGATATCCATTGGGGTGCTGAAACAGAATGGCTTACCAATGACCGCTATAGTGGAGAAAGAGATTTAGCCAACCCCTTAGGTGCTGTTCAGATGGGTTTAATTTACGTAAACCCGCAAGGACCAGATGGTAATCCGGACCCAAAAGCGAGTGCTGTTGATATCAGAGAAACTTTTGGAAGAATGGCTATGAATGACGAAGAAACGGTTGCCTTAGTTGCTGGAGGTCATACTTTTGGTAAAGGACATGGTGCAGGGCCAGATGATAATGTAGGACCTGAACCTGAAGGAGCCTCAATGGAGGAAATGGGTTTTGGTTGGACCAGTTCTTATGGATCAGGTAAAGGAAGCGATACCATTACAAGTGGCCATGAAGGAGCTTGGACTGCCAATCCTACGCAATGGGATAATGGCT
>MDSZ01199467.1_pt1 | contig 11140 bp, 8 predicted proteins | sample 811201 | NCBI WGS metagenome assembly MDSZ01 (sample SAMN05326647, study PRJNA326480) | marine metagenome | isolation source: seawater | place: Indian Ocean: North | collected 2010 | reverse complement strand
GTCTGGTTTTCTTACTATAGACAGGGTAACTTCCTGTTTCAGGGTCTAATTGTGTTGCATCAAGAAAAAAGAGATGTATTCTCAGTACCTGTTCTGCAACATTGGGTCTCCAAATATGATAGTAATGAGAGAACAGGCCATCTAGGCGGGTAGTCTCTGCTGGATTTACATAGGGTTCAGCGATAAATTGACGATTACCATCAGTGAGGTAGACATCGAATAGGGTTTTGAAGCTTTCTCGCATTTCAGCGTTGGCAACGACTTCAAGAACTTCCAGATCTTCAGCTGACATTTGAGAATTATCGTCATCCATATTATCGAGATTGTCTAAATCTTCCGAGTCGGATTCCCTTTCAGGAGATCCAAAATTTTGAGGAGTCTTAGTTGATTCTATTTTCTCCTGATCTTTTCGTGTAAAAGTTTCGTGGTATTGTTGAAGAATTCTGTCAAGAGTATTGTTAATATCTTCCAACATTTGTCCTAATCGGATTTTGTTCTGCCCTTGAGAATCTTCTTTTTGTAAACCCTCCAATTCAACATCTCCATAAGTATGAACAGAAGATAATGAAGGGTAGCTGTAGACTTCAGCATTAAAGTCTTTATGTTCTAATTCCACAGCAAGTTTTCTAACTGCATCATTAAATGCTTCTTTTAGTGCTTTGGTTGTTTTAGAAGAACATTTCTTTTCATGAAGTCCTTTAAGATTCTTGACCTCATCATAGAGTTTATTGATTTGTTTAAGTAGTAATTGCTCATTAGAGATTTCATATTCCTCTTTTAATAATTTTCTTTTCCTCGCTCGGCTTAAATATCCCTTATACAATTTTCTGCATTTGGGGTTTTTTCTGAATCGTCCTTTTTTTATTAGGCTGTAGGGTTGGGTTGCAAGTATTGTGGTTTTACTGAAAAGAGGTTCGCCAAAAAGGACTGCTGAAGAAATTGATAAAAAAAATGAACTTAAAAACAGAAAAAGGGATATTCTGAATCTCAAATTAATTTTCATTTGCTTTCATTCTTATTCTACTCAACAAATCCCTCCCAAGTTGCACAACGAAATCCCAGATCATCTTGAAAATAGGTCTGTTTTGCGTCGTCATACTTTGAGCTGATCCAGCTGAAAATCAGCATCTGATCCAGAAATCGTTCAAAATTAAACATGTCCTGTTCCCAGTTGATCAATTGGGATTCAACTTCACTTTCTTCGTTTGTAATTCGAATCATTTCATAAAGAGACCTACGGTTTCCTAAGATTATCCCCTGACGGAGTGCGAATTCAAAGGTGTGCAGATTGGGAAGTACCGTGTCGCTTCCAAATCGCTGGCAGTAGTTTAATGCATTGGAATAATCAATATTGGTTTGAGGAAGCTTTGATGTCCCAGCACCATTATATTCTGACTCATTTACAAGACGACGCATGATTCGATAGCGTAATGCAGGCGCAGTTTCTCCATCTTCGTCAAATGCAGGCACATCAATAGTGACCCATTCTGTCTCAGAAAACTCTTCTGATAAAATAAACTTTGCGATTACTTCATCAACATTTCCAATTGTTCCTTCAATATCGATGGCTTCCAGGATTAGAGCTTCACCTTCAGACCGAATTAAAATCTTCACATCAGCTAGAAGAGGATTATTCTGGAGACTAAAATCTCTGGCATTGCTGAAATAATCTTCGCTAAAACTGACAAGTTGGCGGTATTCAAAACAACTACTCCCTCGGCACTGAATAGACAGTGCTACTTCTTGATTTTCAGCACGGGCACGTATCTGTTTTAACATTGATTCTAGGTATTTTTTAGCCTTTTTAATCCTCTCATCATTACGAGAACGGTTTTCTCCTTCTAATTGGAGTTGCTTACATCTTTTCCCTGGGCAGTCCATGAATTCATTGGGAAGAGGGGGATCTTCTTCTTTACATCCTGGACCAAAAGGATTGCATTTACAGGGAGGGACATCCTCTGGGCAAACAGGCCCGTTAGGTATAGGTTTTTTTTGACATCCGAATGCCAGAAAAATGATGCATAAAAAGAGTATTAAAAATTTGAAACGATTCATATTCAATGATTGCTGATATGTACAATTCTATTTTTTAAAAGAAATTCTTCTGACCAGATCTGGTTCTTGCGGATACGTTCTGTACCAATCGTCTTCAGTTCCAAAACGATTTTCGAGGAGACTATTTCAATTCGATAGAGGATTTTATCTTCAACACCAACCTTATATCGGACAAGGATTGTTTTTTGTTTATCCCTAGTTTCCCATTCTTGAACCTTTACTTTACGTCCTTGGAAAAAATACTCTTCTAAATTTCCCTTATTGAGGGTGTATCCTTGTTTAACGGTTTTATCATCAAAAAAGGCACTCAATTTATAACTTTTTTGCTTTTTGTTTGTAGCCCATGTAACAAAATAAAATAGACTGCTGAAATCATGAACCAAGCCAATTGAACCAATTTCTTGGGGTGGCTCGCTTTTACTTCTTTTTACCTTGATGACATTGGCAATATTATTTTTGTGCAAGGCGTGCAAGATGTCTACGTAAATAAGCCAGTTTTTTGGATTGTCTCTTGGTTTATGCGAGTAAAACCTTCTCAGGGTTAATTGTTTTATATTGCCAAGTTTTCGTTCCTGAAAAAGATGGATACGCGAAAGCAACACATCTTTCTTTTTTTCTTTAGGATCATAAAAATGAACTGGTAAAGTGCTACTGATCTTTTGAATGTTTTTCTTTTTCCCACTGGTTTCAAAAACTATGTCGATGGCAGAACGTTGGGCATCAGACCAGTAACGTGCTTCGATCCGTTCCTTTTTGAAATCTAGTTGCTTCAGATACATATCCCTATTAACAAACTCCTCTTCATACTCTCTTAGTGCAGGAGAAGAAATACGGGCCACGCGCATGGGTTTCTTGGTATTTGAGAGGGTGAATCCAACCAGACGTTTGCGGTCGATACGAAGATTGAAGAGGGTTTTTCTGGAGGTGTTTACAGAGCAGTTGATTAAATTTGTGGATTTTGACCATGGGGATTTTCCTTGCTCCATCTTCGCTTGACTTTTTACAAGCTGGAATTTTCTTTGTTCCGTCTGCAAACGGAAACTTTCCTGAGGACACCCTTCTGCAGCAAGATGTAAAATCAATGGCATCACTTGATAGGCTGGATCCTTGTTTGCCACAGGTTTAGGGATCTTGAACGGACTTGGTTTTTGAGGTAACTGAGGAAGTTTCAACTCAGGCTTGGGCTCTTTAAATTTTGGCTCAGCTTCATTGAAAACGGCTAGTACGGGTTTGGTGGGGCGTTCCGGACATTTGTTGAAGAAAACAGCTTCTGGGTCACACTTTTCTTCTTCAGCCTGTTTGTATTTGTCCTCCAAGAGTTTGTATTCCTCGTTTGCTACGTTAAATTCTGCTTCTGCCTGCTGATCAAACCCTTTTTTTTTCTGCGCCCATTTTTTCTTTTCACGATCTTCATGTTGTTTCTTTTTTGCTTCCCAGTTTTTCAGTTCTTTTTTGTACTTATCCTCTGCTTTAATTTTTTTTAGTCGATAAGATTCAGAATCTTTTTCGAAACGAATTTTTTCACGAAGATTATGTTTTTTTTCCCAGGTCTCCCACTTCTCGACAGCAATACGGTTTTGATTTTTACTGAATCTGTCATAGGCAGCAGTATCAGTATCAGTTAGATCTTTTTTTTGAACTTGAACAGATGAAAGCCATGGGTGGTCATTTTTCAAATCCTTCCAACCCATCTTGATTTCATTACCATTCTCTCTGAAGGTCAGAATAGCCCCGTCTTTGAATTCAAGACGCCAACCCTCCTCGATCTTCAGGTGATCGACGGTGAGTTCAAGACCTAGGGCAATATTAAGTTGCCAAAGCAGAACCAGGATAAATAACAGATATTTTTTGAGAGCTATGGAAGAATTCAACATAAGATATTTTGCGAAAAAATCTTCATTTTTAACGCACGTAGCGATTTAACATATCCTTCAGGTCTCTAATGACGAGAAGTGCGTCTGCACCACGTACAGGATCTTTAGGTTTAAATTTTCCTCTGGCCTTGTCAGCTACTGGCATGAGGTTGCGTGAAACGACTACTCGGGCAGCATTGTAATAATAAAGGTCTGGTCGAACGTCTGGAAAAGGAGAACTTTCACCAATGTAACGTGTTTCTATACTCTGATCTCTTGTTACTTGTACAAGTACGTCTTGAAGCATGAGGGCAAACTCGGCACGTGTAATCTGATGATTCGGGTAAAATCTTCCGGTGGGATCGTTTTCAAGTCCCTTGATGCCGATTTTAAGGATGTCTTCGATGACATTCTGCATGGGATGTCCTTCGATATCCATAGCAGCCATTTGCCCTTTACTCAGTTGAGGTTTAAAATTTTGCTGTTGTTTGGGGGCTTCGAATCCCTTATTTTCCTCCTGGTTGCGTGCCTCAAACATTCGTTCCAATCTTAATTCCGCAATGAACAATGCTGAGACATCAGCCTTGGAAATTTCAGGGACCCAGGCGACGGTTTTTCCGAAAGGGCTACCTGGCTGTGCGCGTTGGATTTTCTGTACAATCTCCAGTTCCTGGTTGGCCTGTTTCGCATATTTCCTGCCAATGTTAAGAACCTGGTTGTAATTGGATGCAGAGGCAGAATAATTAAAACGTGCCGATTCTGCCCTTGCCATGAAGAAATAAGGCATGGGATCCTGAGGGTCCATTTCAGTCGCTTCCTCAAATTGAACTCCAGCCTTTTCATACCAATCTTCATCCTGTTCGCGCATTTCCCAGTAAGCCTGAACAGCATAGCTTCGTGCACGTATACGATTCTTCACGTTCTTCGATGATTCCCGGGCAAGTTCCAGGAGCTCTTCGATCGTTTCAATTTGCTCTTTTAAGGAAGAGTTGTTTGCTTGAACAGAAATTTGGTGTGCTTGGGTCACAGCCAGGCCACTCAACGCTGGAGAGAAATTTGGATTAAGGTCCAAGGAACGTTGGTAGGCTAAAGCGGCTTTTTGATAATCGAGAGCAAAAAGATGATCATCACCCCTTAGAGAATGAAAAGCAGGATTGTCCATTTCACCCTGCCGTATTCTGGAGGCTTTTGGGGCAGAACAAGCATTGAACAGAAAGACGGATAAGAAAACCATAATGATGAAAGCATTAATTGTTCGGAACATGGTTTCTCCTTTATCGATAAGGAATAATATTTATAGTCTTTGAGGTAAGCTTTCGGGTTCATTTCAACAGGATGATTACCCGGGCTTCTCGGAGAAATGTCTGGGTACGATTGAGTTGTTTCAGCAGGTTCCCGTCTGCATTGGTTATTACGATGTCCGCTTTGTGGTTGCCCGAGGTCCGTAAGGCACGGAGTTCAAGAGGATTTCCGCGAATACGATCATTTTCCAGAGCAGCAGTACGATCCTTCAGATAACCCATCATACCTTGTTCTGTAACGAAGTCACGGTCCACATCTGCATATCCGTAAATAACATCTCCATCTTCATTCAGAATCTTGGGGCTTAATGCTGGACTGACCGAAATGCCTTCAGCAATGATTAAGAGCCCGGTATATACACCACCCGTTGAAGAACCAGTAGAACTGTTTGAAGTAGAAATATTCTTTGAACCTACTACTTTAGGACCTTCCATCTCCTTGGGGACTTGGAATTCGCCTCTTCCAGGATCAGATGCAAGTACTTCTAAAACTTTTCCTAGGCGCATACTCATGGTCACTGCCACAGAACCGTCGCTCATATAGCGTGGTGCTCCAACGGGCTGGATCTGTTTGATGCTTCCTTCGATCTTGCTTCGGATACGATCACTTTCCAGCATCCCGTCCTGTACTGTTGTTTCGGAACTGATATTGATCGATTTGATCATCATTAAAAGGTTACGCACCGCGATCTGTTCTGCGGCAATACGGGCGGAATAGTTACGTTGGGCTTCGGATTTAAATTTGGTGTTAGGCACTCCCAAACCTACAGCATAAATGGTTCGACTGTTCCAGTTGATGCAACCTTGACGAAAATTTTGGGTACAGTTGTTTCGAATATCATAATTAAGGCATCTGGTTCCGGAACAATCCTCAGCTGTGAGTATATTAGGAAAGGCATTGATAAGGAAAATGATAAGACCAAGGATGTTTTTCATAAATCTCCTAAATTAAGTTAGTTTATAACATAAAAAAATGTTTATTTTTCGAGACAATCCTTACGTATGGATTCTGAACAGATCTCCCCACTTGGACCTATTGCACCATCAAGTTCTGCACCCCGAAAATCCGTACCTCCTAATTTTGTATTTTTCAGGTTGGCCTGTTTTAGATTTGACCACATCAGATTGACCCCTTCAAGATTTGCTCCTTCAAGATTTGCTCCTTGAAGATTTGCTTCACGTAGATCGCTTCCCTTCAGATTAACTTTTCTTAATAAAGCATGATTGAGATCAACATTCTTCAGCTGTAGTCCGCTTAAATCCTTACCACTTAAATCACATTTCTCACATTTGCGATCAGACTTAAGGCGTTGGATGTCTGTATCAGTTTCTTTGTCAGGCTCTTTATAAACTACCGTTTCGATAGATTTAGGTTGAGGTTTTTCTTTAACTTCATTTAGGGTGGGTGTATTTAGCCATTGATAGGAAATATATGCTAGAGCCAATACGCCTATGACAGAAAGAAAAGACTTCATTTTGACCTACATGAAAGGTGACAGATTCTTTTTTGTTTCATTAGAATATACATTTATATTGATAAATTATACAATAAATTTGATTGATAATTTGAAATTTAATATTAAATCAAATTTATTATTTTTGGAAAAAAAGGAAAAAAATAATGGTAAAAAAAGGAAAATACAAAAAATGCTACATACTTAAATCACATGCCACTGATACAGTTTATGTGATAGGATGTGCGATAAATCAATATGATTGATCATCATTCTTATTCTTTAGCGCTTTTGTATTTATAAATCATCCAAACAATCAGAAAAATTAAAGACCAGAAAAGGAAATAACTCAAAAAAACCACCCATCCACTTTGTATTTTGAAGGGGATGAAAGGGACAGGGTCATCTTTGTCAGTAAATTGAGTGAACTGGTAACCTCCAATAAAACCAATTACCAAATTAAGTGGTGACATGATAAAGGTAAAAATATCAAAGACACGACTTTGAATATCAGCCTGTTTTTTTGCAATGAAATTATCAAGGTCTTCTGAACGATCTTTTACTTCCTGATAAAATTTCTCAATTTTCATCTGAGCTCTTAATTTTTCAAAAACGTTCTGAATAGATTCATTGTTGCTGACAACATTAAACCAGGAGTTGGTCGTCATATGTTGAATCTTTTCACGAAGTTCGCTGATATCTATCTGTTCCTCACCATCGATATATTTGGGTTTTATTGAGAAAGACTTAATCATCCATTTCCTTAAAGTAAGTCCTTTTTTCCGTAAATTGTATTGGGATTCAGCTAAAACGATATCCTGACGGGATTTTGAGAGTATAAACCTTTGAGCAAGTACCATATTGAATAGGACACTGCTGGTAATGTGAGCAACATTGTGTTCTTCAAAATTAGCAACATCGTCAAAATTCAAAATGGAAGTGGAAGAGCAGTAAAAATATCGTTTACTGGTTTCGTCAATCACTGTTTGTTGGGTTTGAAGTTCTGTGTTAAAGGGTAAATTTTTAAATATGGGTTCTACATCACTGACCATCATTTGTATTCCTCCTCCAATGGATCGACCTTTTCTTAGATGCCCTCCTTGATAATTAAATTTTGTTAAAGTAGTGCATGCGAAATGTTTATGGGGGATTTCTGCTTTCAATTCAAAAGTGTCAATGATATTTCCTAAAAGGGTTTCGAAAGGTGTCAGGGTGATAAAATGCTCTAACCATTGACTGTCCCTGATTGAGAGTCCGTTCTTTGAAGGTTTTACAATGATCTCCATCAAACATAGTCCATATTCATATAAAAATGATCTCAGGATTGTATCTGATTTTTCAAGAATGGATTCAATATGTTTCTGGTTTTCACTTCTGATGATATCTACAGCAGGTCCTTCATCAACGGTATGATTAGGGTCTATTTTTAAACTTAATTGATCATTGAATACAAAGGCACTTAATGGTTTTTCATTTTTAGAAATATTTGCAGTATCAATAAATATGGACTCCATATAAGGAAGAAATTCTCTTAATGCGTTACTTTCATAATTAAATGGAGACCATTTGTCAGTATCCCGGATTAGTTTTTCCAAATATGGATTTACCCACATGGGAATAAATATTGAGGTTGTACTGTATTCAGCTTTGATATATTTCATAGGGCAACCAAAATGCCATAAAGCCTCCATTATGTCGTCTCTGTTCAAACGTGAACCATCTCGTGGGGTATCTATGATTGAAAAATTACTATGCCTCTCATCGTACCAGGGATCATTATAGTCATATCCATCTCTTGGATTGTCTTTAGCGCGTTGAGTTTCCTTATTCTTTTCCCGCGCCTTGTCTTCGACCTTTTCAAGTAAATCTGCAAAACCCTTGAGGTTATATCCTGCGGTAGGAGGAACGCTGATAATGTGTTCATGAGCTTTACCTTTCGCATGAGAATTATGAACATAAGTACAAGGAAAGGATTGTTCTTCCTGCTTTCCAGGATATCGCATTGGATTACGTGTGAAAAATTTCATCAAAGCTGTTCTAGGGTCGGAGAGGGCAAGAATTGGAACTCTTTCATACAAGATCGGAGGATCAGGATTCTTTAAGGGAAGTTCCAATTCAAATGGCTCGGCTCGCTCAAAATCCTGAGAAATGAATTTTGATTTCTCAATTTTCATCACCTCTGATTGTGAAGCTACAGAAACAGTATTTGGAACAAGTTCCATAAATCTATATGGTGAATCGTAATTTTCTATCTTGTTGTTATCCAAAACGGCTTCAAGAGCTTCATGATAGGTTTCAAGAATAAATTGATTACGTTCATTTAATTGATCGTCACCTTTGAAATTTTGCTTTGACAACACTACACAAGCATAATAGAAAGCATATAATGAATTGAGAAATGGAGGTCTTGTGAACCCTTTTTCGATTTCACCAATGTACTTTTTCAGATAATTCCACGGTTTCTCTTTAAGTTCTTCTTTTGGTTTTTTGAGTGCATAACATGCTGTTGCTCCGTCGAGTGTTACCATTCCTTGAACAAGATGAATCGTTACAACAGTATCTATTGAATTTTGAATTTTAAGTTTGTCAAGATTATCAATAAGTGTTTCGGTAGTACTTCCATATTGAGAGCCCCGATATTTTTGTGAAAATGCATTGATTTGAGGTTCACAAGCAAAACTTAAATAAATATGATTATCAGTTTTTATATGAGTAAATTCATGAAGTGAATTATTAGAAGAAAAATTATAGTGCATTTGCTCTTTTTGATTCAGATTCGCATGAAAAAAATTAAAGATTGATTTTCATTTATTTGAATTTCTTATTTATTCTTTATTTATTTTAAGTTAAATTAAATTATTTAAACTTAACTCAACATTTAGAAAGAGCTAATTTATTTTAATTTGTGATAGAGTTATTAAAGAAGACGATTTTTAAAATGCCCTCTATCATGTTATAGAGCAAGTATGAATAAGAGTTTAATGATGATTTGAATCATTACTGATAAATTTTAACCAACGCATACTTCTAGCGTCCAGAAAAAGATGCATGTAATGTCCTACAACACACGCAAGTACAAAAAGCCAATAATTTCTTAATAGATCTACGACATTTTCCCATTCAAAACTAGAACTCCATCGATTTTTTGCGAGAAAATACTCCTGGACTACTGCTAAAAATACAGCAATTGCCCAAGGAGTGATTTTCCAATGTGTCCAACCTCTATGTTGATGAAGAAGAGGCATTATTGCACAAAAAGATACAATCACAAAAAGATCATGTCTTCCAGAAAAGTGCATTACGCCTAGTAAGATAAAAACTATTCTAAAAAACCATCTTTGGAAAACTGAATGCACATCAAGATCAGGAAATAATGACATGAATAATGATGTTAAAAAAAGACCTAAAATAGTTCTAGTATTTTGTGTCGGTGAAAGTGGGGAATCCTTTAATTCGTTTAATGTGTCCCATCCAAGTTCGACATCTCCAGTTAAGGATGCTATGAAGCAAACTGCTCCACCAGCGATGATTCCACCAGCAACATGTCCTGTATGATTCATATGTTTTTATGGATAAAAATTTTAAATCTCATAGTAATAAATCTTTTATAAGAATTACACGCTTATTTAGTAGATAATAAATGATGTGCTATTGAACTACTGATAGGTAAATTAAGTTCCTCTTCCATCCAAAGCCAGTTCCCTTCTGAATTGATTTCTAGAAACCAGTAATGGTCATTAATGTCAACAGCAAAATCGAGAGCAGCAAAATTTAGTTTTAAGTGTTTCATTAAATTGATAATTCTATTTGACAGGGTGTTTTTAAGTTCGATCACTTCGATATTCAAATCTCCTTCTTTTCTCCGAAAATCGACTTTTGATTCTTTAAATTTCTGTGAATCAATACGCACGGCATACATGTCATTTCCAATAACTGTAACCCTTACATCATATACCTTGTCTATAAATGTATTGAAGAATGCTGGAGAATGCTGGAGATCCTCAATATGTTTCAGATCATCATCATCAAGTAAATGAGTATAAAGGCTTTTTGCAGAAACTCCGTCTTCCTCAAAAACACAAATATTAGAAAGTTGCTTAACCACAAGATTATGGATTGATTTAAATTGCAACAAAGCATGAGTTTGATTGGTAACAAGAAGGTCAGGAACCATAAAGCCTATCCGTCGAGCAACTTGCATCTGTTTAACCTTACTATCACATGCATCCATATCCCAAGGGGCATTGGTCCAAGCACAGTTTAGAGTTTCACAAAATCCTTTGAATGCTGCCTCAAGTTCTTTGGCGATTAGGAGGTCATCAGCTGATTTACTCTCATCTTCCTCTGCAAAAATGAAATGGTAATTGCGGCAAAATACTGAATTTATATCTGCTATATCTATTTCTCTATTTAAATACCTTAAATTGCCTTTCAGATTTCCATTATGATCATGTTGGTAGGAAATTTCGTGAAGACG
>MDSZ01159474.1_pt1 | contig 11140 bp, 7 predicted proteins | sample 811201 | NCBI WGS metagenome assembly MDSZ01 (sample SAMN05326647, study PRJNA326480) | marine metagenome | isolation source: seawater | place: Indian Ocean: North | collected 2010 | reverse complement strand
TTAGCGCTACCATTATTTACAAAAAAATTACAATGTTTTTCTGAAATCGATGCATCTCCCTCTCTTAAATTATCACAACCTGCTTCCTTGATTAACATCCAGGCTTTTTTATTCTCACTTATATTTTTAAAAGTACTTCCACATGTTTTAACTTGACTTGGTTGAGATTTTTTCTTTCTATCAATTAATTCAATTTGTTTTTTTTCAATATTTTCTCTTTTGCTAGTCAAGCCTACTAATTTTGAAGAAATAATAATTAAATTTTTCGATAGATCTGTCCCTCTATACAAAAAATTAATATCTTTTTTCTTAATTTCAACTTCATTCATACTCATTATGTCTATTGCTGTAATTGATTTTAAAATACCAGAAATATTATATCCGTAACAACCGCTATTCATTTTTATTGATCCGCCTATTGATCCTGGAATACATGATAAAAACTCTAAACCTGATAAATTATTTTCTTTTGCAAAATTAGCTACTTTTCTATCAAGAGTAGCTGCGCCTACCTCTAAAGTGTTTTCATCTATCAATTTAGTAAAGGAAAAATTTTGACCTAGTTTGATTACAGCACCCCTTACACCATTATCTCTGAATAATGTATTAGAACCTGCGCCTAAAATAGTTATATTTAAATTTTGATTTTTGGCCTCAAAGAGAAATTCTTTCAGCTGTTTTTTATCTTTAGCTTTATAAAGGTAATCAGCATTACCACCTAAGTTAAACCAGCTGTAATTTGATAAATTAACATTCTTATAAAAATTTTCACCAAATTTTTCTTTAAAATTATTATAAATTTTCATATTAAATTTTTGAGTCCGTGCATCCATTTAGAAATTAATCCAGCTCCCATACCTATAATAATTTCGTCACCTATAAGGTTCTTTTTAAAATATTTACTTAGCTCTATTTCATTCTTCACAATTATTACTTGAGTTTTAGAGTTTTTTGAAATTGTGTTTGCAAATTTTACAATATCAAATTTAAAATTTCGTTTTTCACCAGCAGCGTACAAAGGACATAATATTACCTGATCTGATTTTCTAAAACACCTAGAGAATTCATTTTTTAAAGCCATCACTCTTGAATACCTGTGAGGCTCAAAAACACTGATTATTTTTCTTTTTAAATTTACATTATGCACTCCTTCTAAGATTGAACTTATTTCTGTTGGGTGATGTGCATAATCATCATAAAAGTCATTTTTATTTATAGAAAAAATTTTAGTCATTCTTCTTTGAACTCCTGAAAAATTCTTTAAAGAAGTCTTAATTTTATTTAAACTCGCACCTAAATTCATACATACAATAACTGCCGCACTAGCATTTAATACATTGTGTTTGCCTAAAAGTTTTACATTAATATTTTTAATATTCTCAATTTTCTTTTCTTTGCTTTTAAAGCTTAAGTCAAATAAAGTACTATTAGATTTATATCTAATTTTTTTTATTTGATAATCAGCTTTTTTATTTTCTCCATAAGTAATTATATTTTTATTTTTAATCTTATTAAAAATTTTTCTAACATTATAATTGTCTATACAAATTATTGATTTACCAGTAGGTGGTGTTTTATTTATAAATTCTATAAATGACTTTTCCAAATTTTTAAAATTTTTGTAAAAGTCTAAATGTTCATAATCTATATTTGTTACTATTGAATAATTAATTGGTAATTTCAAAAAGCTTCCGTCTGACTCGTCAGCTTCTAAAATTGCCCAATCACCTTTACCAAGTCTTGCGTTACTTTTTAAAGAATTGATTACACCTCCATTTATTATAGTTGGATCTAATTTTTGGTCAGTTAAAATTTTAGAAACTAATGAGGTAGTCGTCGTTTTTCCATGAGAACCAGTTATAATTATGTTCTTTTTTAGAGAAACCGCATCAGCTAGTATTTCTGCTCTAGAATATATTGGTAAGTCTTTTTTTCGTGCGAATTTTAATTCAACATTATTTTTCTTAATTGCTGTAGATTTTACTAAAATTGTTGCTTTTTTTATATTCTGTGATGAGTGACCAATAAATATTTTTATACCGGATTTGACACAACTTATTGTATTTTTATTTTTACTTTGGTCACTACCCTGCACATTAAAACCCATATTCTTCATAATTTGAGCTAGTCCACTCATACCGATGCCGCCAATACCAACAAAGTGGATAACATCTTTTTGCCCTAGATTAATTTTTTTCATTTATAATTTTTTCAATCTGTAAAGTTAAATTCTTAAAAATATTTTTGTCAGAATATTGTCTTTGATTTGATACTATATTTTTTAATAAACTTTTATCTTTAAAAATAGAGATAATTAAATCTTGTAATTTTTCCTCTATTTTTTTTTCCTCTAATAAATATCCTAATCCCTTTCTCAAACAAAACTCAGCATTTTTAAATTGATGATTATCTGCCGATGTTGGTAGTGGTATCGAAATAAAAGGCATATTAATATTAATCAACTCACCTAACACAGAGGCTCCTGACCTTGTAATTACAAGATTAGCCTTATGGTAATAATCGATAATTTTATTCGTAAAATTAAATACTTCATTCTCAATTTTTTCTTTTTTGTAAAACTCAGATAATTCATGAATCTGCTCTTTTTGACATTGTTGATAAATTTTAATTGAAGGATTTGTTTTTTTTAGTCTTTTAAATATTTGAGGTAATTTTAATGCAAAGATTTTTGCAGCCTGACTGCCGCCTAAAACCAAAATTTTAATATCATTAAATTTTTCTTTTTCATCATCTATTGCATTAAAATTAATTATTTCTTCTCTTACTAAATTCCCAGTTTCAAAGACTTTTTTATCATATTTCTTAGAAATACCTTCAAGCTCTCTATTAGAGACAAATATTTTTTTTGCAAAAGGAAGTAAGAATTTATTAGCCTTGCCAATTATCAAGTTATTTTCATAAATCACAAATTTAATTCTTAAAATTGTTGCAGCTATACATACAGGGAAGGATGAGTAACCTCCCGTACCTATAACAAGACTTGGTTTTTCATTTGATAAAAAATATAAGGATTTTAATATTGAATAAAAAATATTTGTTATAGAAAAAAAAAATTTAAAAAGATTTTTCTTATTTAAAGGTGATGATGGGATTTTTAAAAAAGTAAAATCTTTGTAATATTTTAAATAATTTAGACCTCTATTATCTGATGTTAACACAACATTATAATTATTCTTATTTAGATATTTTAACAAGCTATAGGCTGGAAAAACGTGACCTCCAGTTCCCCCAGTTGCAATTAATATTTTCTTTTTAATCATATAAATAAGTTTTATTTTTTGTAAAATTTAAAACTAAACCAGCTAATATAGCACTTCCAATAAGAGAGGAACCTCCATAACTAAGAAAAGGCAAAGTCATCCCAGTAGTTGGCAGTAAATTTGTGTTAACACCTGCATGAATAAAAGTTTGAAAAATTAATAAAGATGCTAAACCACTAAGAGAAAATTTTAAAAAATTATTGTTTTGATTAAAACAGCTCTTAATAATTCTAAATGAAATAAATAAAAAAATAGTTAAAATTATAATAGAAACTATCGAGCCATACTCTTCAGAAATAACAGCGATTACATAATCAGTATGGGACTCTGGCACACTTTCTTTTAATATACCCTCGCCCATTCCTTGACCTGTTAAACCCCCCAATTTAATAGCATCAAGTGCAGATGAGGATTGAAATTTATCGCCCTGACTTGGGTCAAAAAAAGTAATAAGACGATTAATTATATATCCAAACTTTTCGGGTATTAATATTACTAATGAACCTGATAATAAAAAAAATATAGAGAAGAAGAAAATTATGTAAATAAGATTAACTCCAGCAACAAATACTGTTGCAACCCAACTACCAAGGAGTAATATTGATTGTCCTAAGTCTGGTTGATCAATTAATAAAATTATAACAGAAGATAAAAGTAAGAAACTTAAAAAATATTTAATTTGAGAATTTTGAAGTTTTTCAAAAGTTAAAATTTTAACAGTCATTAAAATGAATAGTGGTTTTAATATTTCAATAGGTTGCAATCTAAAAAAATACAAATTTATCCACCGTTTTGCGCCTTTGACTTCTACGCCTACCATAGGAACTAGTGCTAAAAAGACAAACGATATAATAAACAATGGTACAATGAATTTTAATAATAATTCAGTTTTAATTAATGAAATAAAAAGCATAATTGTAATAGCTGCAAATGTAAAAATAAGATGTTTTGTGAAAAAAAAGTAATAATCTTTATCTAATCTCTCACTGGCAAGCGACGAAGTAGATGAAAAAGAAAAAAATAATCCCAAAAAAAATAACAAAAAAAAACTTAACAGTATCTTTTTATCAATAGTTCTCCAGTAATTTATAAATAAAAATTTAAATGAGTTTTCTAGCATATTTAATACACAGCTTTTTGAATTCTGTTCCTCTATGTTCAAAATTAGAGTATTGATCAAAAGATGCAGCCGCAGGACTTAATAAAACAATTTTTTTTTTTTGTTTTTGTAATTTGCACTCTTTTAAAATTTGAATGATTGTATTTTTTAGATTTTTTGTTTCAGAAATATTGACTATGTTTTTAATTTGTTTTTTAAAAAAATTTATATTTTTACCTATAAGAAAACATTTTATAATTTTGCTTTTGAATTTTGTTAGTTGAATTTTGTCACCTCTTTTTGGGAGACCTCCTAATATCAGATAAATATTTTTAAGATTTGATAAGGCAGACTCAGTGGCTTTAAAGGAAGTTGCTTTGGAATCATTTATAAAAGTTATACCTTTCTTTTTAAAAAAAGTTTCAAATCTGTGAGGCAAGCCTTTAAATGATTTCATAGCAATAATAAAATTTTTATCTTTTATTTTTAACAATTTTGAAAAGGTATAAACAAAGCTCATATTTTCATCATTAATATTCGATAATAAATAATCATTATTTAATTTGGATTTAAGTTTTTTATAATTTTTAATATTTGGAATAATCAATTTACTAAAAAAATTTTTTTTTCTAAATGATTTTTCAATTTTTTTGTTTAAAAATGCGTATTGATTTTGATTTTGAAGATTAAAAATTTTTAGTTTTGAATTTAGATAATGGCTAATATTTCCATGCCAATCTAAATGGTCATTCGTTATATTAAGAAGAAAAGCATAATCAGGGCGAATAAATCTTGAATGTGATAGTTGAAATGAAGATGCTTCTATAATTACATAATTTTTTTTTAAACTTTTTAAATCTAAGACTGGAGTTCCGATATTCCCTCCCAAAGAAACGTTAAATTTATTTTTTTTAAGTAAATGTGCCAACAATTTACAAGTAGTTGATTTACCATTGGTTCCGGTAACTACGATACTTTTAAATATTGTTTTTGTCAGGTAAAATAGGTCGATATCAGTTATTATTTTTCTTTTAAATTTTTTAAGATAATTATTTTTTAGTAAGCTGATACCTGGCGCAAGGATAATATAATCAACTTCTTTAAAAGTTTGATATAAATTTTTTGGTTTATATTCTTTAATTAACTTTTTTTTATCATCATCCCAAACTTTAAAATTTTTTATTTTATTTTTTTTGAAAAATCTTATTACCGAATGCCCCGATAAACCCAATCCATAAACAAGGAACGATAGTTCTTTGAGTTTAAGCATTTGGAGCATGGTTACCTTAATTTCAATGTTGCCAGACCAATCAATGCTAAAATAATTGCAATTATCCAAAAGCGAATTACAATCGTTGACTCGGCCCATCCTTTTTTTTCAAAGTGATGGTGTATTGGTGCCATCTTAAATATTCTTTTCCCAGTTAATTTAAAAGAAGCTACTTGAATAATTACAGAAACTGTCTCTAAAACAAAAAGGCCTCCGACAATTGCTAAAACTATTTCGTGTTTAACAATAATTGCAATAGCTGCTAGTGAGCCTCCTAAAGAAAGGGAGCCAGTGTCTCCCATAAAAATTTTTGCTGGCGGAGCATTATACCAAAGAAAACCTAAACATGCTCCAACAACTGACCCACAAAAAATAGATAGTTCACCTACATTTTCTATATATTGAATTTGCAAATATTCAGAAAAAATTGTGTTACCAACAACATAAGAGATTAGTGTAAAAGAGAGTGCAACTAACATTACCGGAACTGTTGCAAGTCCATCCAAGCCATCAGTTAAATTAACAGCATTAGAAGATCCTATAATTACAAATAAGCCAAAAGGAATGAAAAACAGACCCATTTGCCAGATTAAATTTTTGAAAAATGGAAAATAAAGATTGTAAAGATATTCATGATTGGAATATTTCATTAAAATTAATAAAGTAATTAATGCAATTACAATTTGACCAAAAAATTTATATCTAGATTTTAATCCACTCGAATTTTTAAATTTTATTTTAAGTATGTCATCTAATAACCCTAAACCTCCTAAAGAAAGCGAAACAAATATCAATGTCCAAACATAAACATTAGATAAGTCGGCCCACAAAAGAGTACTAGTTATTATTCCAATAATAATAATTACTCCGCCCATGGTCGGTGTGCCTGATTTTTTTATGATATGGTCAATCGGACCATCTTGTCTAATTGGACCAGTAATCATTTTTTCTGAAAATAGCTTAATTAATGGTCCGCCAATTATAAATACAACAACAAGAGATGTTACAACTGATAGACCGGTACGAAAGGTCAAATACCTGAAAACATTTAAGAAAGAGTATTGATCAATTAATGACGTTAATAAATTAAATAACACTTAAGTTCCTTTTATTATTTTGTTTGCAAAGTTGTTAAGTCCTGTAGCGTTAGAGCCTTTAATCATTAAAAAATCATTATTTGACATTACTTTATCTAGACAAATATCTATATCTTCCTCATTTTGAAAAATATTTCCTCTTTTATTTTTTTTTAAATATTTATATGTGAAAATAGTTTTTTTTCCTTTAATGAATACCTTATCGATGTCGGAATTGTTAATAACTTTAGATAATTCTCTATGATATTTTTCAGATTTTGGACCTAATTCCAACATATCACCCAATAATAAGTATTTCTTAAAATTATTTTTTTTAATTAAGTTAAACTTATTAATTGCATTTTTTACAGATTGTGGGTTAGCATTATAACTTTCATCTATTAGCCTAAATTTTTTATTATATCTTAAAATATTATGTTTTTTTCCTCTACCATCAGTAAGGTCAATATTTTTATACTTTTTAACAATCCTAGTCGGATCTATTTCTAATTCTTTCAAAACAGCCAAAGAGGCAAGAACATTATGTATATTTTGATCACCGATATCTAAATCTATATTTTTATTACCTATATTTACTAAAATTCTCGAGTTGCTTCCTTTTTTTAAAATTTTTTTAGCACAAATATCTGAACCTTTATGCATGCCAAAAGTATAAATTTTTAGTCCATTTATTTTCGCTTTATTAAATAAATATTTAAAGAACTTATCGTCTCTATTTAAAATTACACTTCCGCCTGGAAGTATATTCTCTATAATTTCTGATTTTGCATTTGCTATTCCTTTGATATTTTTAAAATTTTCTATGTGAGCATCACCAATATTAGTTATTATTCCTAAATGCGGTTTAATCAATTTAGTCAATTTTCTTAGCTCATTTGGTTTACTCATACCAACTTCAAATACTCCAAATTTATCATCGGGGTTTAAATTTGATAAACTAATTGGAACTCCAAAATGATTGTTGAAAGACTTTGGAGAATAATGAGTTTTTCCAAAATTTTGTAAAATATTTTTTATTAGATTCTTTAATGATGTTTTACCAGCGCTTCCAGTTATTGCTATTATCTTAGCAGATGTGTATTTACGTTTTAGTTCTGCAAATTGATTGAGGAACAAGATTGGATTTTTTGTCTTAATAATTTTTTTCTTTTTTAAATTTATATTTGAATTTGAAATAATGCATGCTGCTCCTTTTTTAAATGCTTCATTAATAAAATTACTTCCATTATTATTTTTTCCTTTTAATGCAAGAAATAAATTATTTTTTTTTACTAATCTAGAGTCAACTTTTAAACCATTAAATTTAAATGGTTTAATTTTTTTAAATATTCTCTTTAAAATAAAATTGTTCTGTAAGTAGCGTTGATCCAAAACCTTTTTTTCTTTTATTCTAATTTTATTTACTATTTCTTTGTCTGAAATATTCAATATTCTGTTTTTATATATTTGTTTTTTTTCATGACCCTTACCAGCAATTAAAATAATTTCATTTGGTTTAGCATTTTGTATTGCTTTTTTAATAGCAGTGTTTCTTTTTCCAATATTGAATAACTTATTATTATTAATATATTTTGAAAGTTGGTTCCTTATTTTAGTTGGGTTTTCATTTCTTGGATTGTCATCAGTAATATAAATTTTTTGACAATGCCTATTAGCGATCTGAGCCATTAATGGTCTCTTTTGTTTATCTCTATCGCCGCCACAACCAAATACTATAGAAATATTTTTTCCGTGACTTATTTTCAAAGATTTTAAAGTTTTAAGTAACGCGTCAGGAGTATGCGCATAGTCTATAAACACTTGTATATTTTGCGGAAATCTTTTGGCTAACTCAAATCTTCCATCAACATCTTCGAGTTTATTTATAGATGCATATGCTAAATTTTTTTTAAGGCCACATAACTTTGCAGCTTCAATTGCCATAGCTAAATTTTTAACTTTAAAATCAACTTTCAGTTTACTTGATAGACTTTTAAGTTTATTAAGTTCTTTATTTATTTTAAAAATTTTAAGATTTCTTTTTAGCGCAATCTTTTTAATAATTTTGAAAGGACTTATTTTTTCATCTAAAATTATTGTGGAATTAATTTTTAAAAGTTCTTTAAAAAGAATTAACTTAGCTTTTAAATAATTATTCATATTTTTATGATAATCTAAGTGATCATGGCTAAAATTAGTAAATACACCTGCTTTAAAATTTATATTGTGTAATCTTTTTTGGTCTAGACCATGGCTAGAGGCTTCGATTATTACATTGTCAATTTTTTTTTTTTTTTAAAAAATTTAAATACTTATGAAGTGAAATGGTATCTGGTGAAGTTAGAGTAGTTTTTATAGTACTATAATTATATTTTACTCCTAGGGTACCAATCGATGCTGACGGAATTTTATTCAAGCTTAATATTTGATGAAAAATATCCGCTACTGATGTTTTTCCATTTGTGCCGGTAACGGCGATTATATTTTTAGGTTTAAAATTATAAAATCTTGAAGCTACTAAACTTAATAATTCTCTTATTTTATTAGTTTTTAATAATATTACATCATTATTTTTAATTTTTATTTTACAGTTTTTTGAGCAGACGATTACTTTTGCACCTTTAATAATTGCTTTATTAATAAATTTTTCACCGTTAATCTTGTTTCCTTTAATAGCGAAAAAAATAAAATTTTTTTTAATTTCTTTACTATCTATAGAAATGCCACGAATGAAAATATTCTTTTTTTTTATTGGAATGTTACTAATTAAATTTTTCAACAACATGCTGACTTGTAAACTCTCTGTTATTTATGGCTAAAATTGGCCCTATTTTCTCTATTATTTTGCCCGCAACATAAACAGAATTCCAGCCAGATGTATTGTAAGGAGCTTTAGTTTTAATGCCTCGATAATTATAAATTAAATCCTTATTTATTTTAGGATTTTCTAACATAACGAATAAAACATAGGTTGGTTTATTTGAGGGAAAAAATGAGATAAAAGTATTAATTCTATTTCTTTTATTATCATAACTCTCCGCGGTTCCAGTTTTTCCAGCTACATAATACCCATTTTTATCTGCTAAAATTGCTGTTCCTTCTTTGCTGCTAACAACCTTTCTAAGTATGTTCCTTAGTTTGATACTTGTTTCATTGGAAATTATTTGAATCTTTTCTCTTTTCATTGTGTTTAAGATTAGGCTTGGCTTAACCAACAACCCGCCATTACTCATAGCGGCATAAAGAGATGTAGCTTGTAAGGGTGTAGTGGTAATACCATGACCAAATGAAATTGTTTCTAATTTACAATCATTCCATTTCAATTTATGTGGAACTCCCACTTCCTCTAATTCAATACTAGGATTTTTTGTTAAATTTGTTTTTTTTATAAATTCCTTAAATTTTTCTTCTCCTATTTTTTTAGCTAAAATTACAGATCCAACATTAGAAGATCTAACTAAAATTTGTTCTACAGACAGGTTGTTCGGGTGTTCTTTCATATCAGATATTTCGTGAATTGAACAATTAATTTTTTTTGGAATATTTTCAATGATTGTATGTGTATCAACTAATTTATGATCAATTGCTAATGCCACAGTAAAAGTTTTAAAGATCGAACCAAGTTCGTAAACACCTTTTGTTATTTTATTTATAAATTTGGTTTCATTGATATTATTTCTTTGATTGATATTAAAATTTGGTAAAGAAATTAAAGAAATTATTTCTCCATTATTAGCATTCATCAATACCGCTCCTGCACCAGAAGCATTGAAAATTTTTGTAGCATTAACTAATTCTCTATTAATTAAGTATTGAATATTACTATCCAGTGTTAATTTTAGGGGTTGGTTTGATAAATTTTTATCTTTTAACTCTTTATCAAAGTATTTTTCAATTCCAGATATACCATAATTGTCGTAATCAACTTGACCAATTACATGACTGAATAAGTCACTATGAGTATACATTCGTGCTTGAAAAGGCTCAAACTTTATTGCTTTTTCGCCTAGAGACCAGAATTTATCTCGTTCGTTTTGATCAATTCTTTTTTTTATTCGAAAATACTTATTCTGATATAATTTTTTTTCAATTTGGTTTACTGGAAGTTCTGGAAAGTTAATTCTTAACTTAATTAAAAAATTTTTTTTGTCTTTTACTTGTTTTGGATTAATAGCGACATGAAAGGTATTGATATTTCTTGAAATGATTACTCCATTTCTATCAACGATATCTCTTCTTAATAAAGAATATTTAGATCTTTTTTTTTCTAAATCGAAAATCTCTTTTTTATTTAGAGAAATATGGGTAATTTTTATAGAAAAAATTAAGATAAGAGAAAAAAAGAAAAAAAATAATAAATATATTCTATCTTGGAAATTATTTTCTTTTTCTAATATCTTTTTTTTTTTATTCG
>MDSZ01181488.1_pt1 | contig 11141 bp, 10 predicted proteins | sample 811201 | NCBI WGS metagenome assembly MDSZ01 (sample SAMN05326647, study PRJNA326480) | marine metagenome | isolation source: seawater | place: Indian Ocean: North | collected 2010 | reverse complement strand
TTTTTTTGACTTTCGTCAACACTGTCTTGTATTAGACCAGGTATAGTTTGTTGTTCGATATTAATATTTTGAGTTTTAATAAAAAAACCACTACAAAATTTTTTAAGAAAACTTTCTAATAATTTTTTATCCTCATATAAACAACTAGCAAGTGAGTGTGTTAATTTGTTTTCTGGTTGTGAGTATTGATCAAATATATTTCTCATCTTAATTTAAACATATAGCAAAATTACTAACTGCAAAAGTGCAATAGAGTTTTGTTTAAAATTGTTGTATTACTTGGGATAGTTGAAGCGAGTGAAGTATTCAAATCCCTTCGCCCGCTCCAAAAATCATTGCAATCTGTTATTTATTTAAAAACTTGTCAATAGAGTTCAATAGAGACCTCATACCAATCTTACAAATTATTAAAGAAATTTTCCATTTCAACTTTTGAGTTAATTTTATTTAGTAAACTTAAAAACTTTTCAATTTCGTAACAATACAATTCTGATTTTCCTAAAATATCATTATTGTTCATTCCTAGTTTAACTCTTTCATGAATAATTGGCGCTAAATAAATACCTATAGTATTTTTCGACGGATGTTCATCAGCATGATTTTTAACATGATGAGGTACTGAAAATGCTTCACTTTTTTCCTGACCACTCTTACTTTTCATTGAAGTAAGTTCAAAAATAATCTGTAATTCATTTATAAAAACAATAATATCTCCGTACCCTTTTCCGCCTGGTGCTGGACGCGGAAATCCATTTTCATCATACTTTCCATTCCAAATTGGATGCTCATCAAGCAAACCCATTTCAAAAAACGATTTTAGCATTAAATAGAATAGTTCTTCTAATCGTCCACCTCTTAAATTTTTGTCATTAGAATAATCCCTGCCTGTTTTATTTTTTATTAAGTTTAATTTTTTTTTAAAATTAGGATCAAATGTTTTTGAATTTATATGATTAACTATTAAATCAAAATAATTAATATTCTCAATGGCAGATGTGTCTTTATCATTACTCTTAATAACCAAATCTTTTTCTTCTTTAGAAATTTCCTTATTTAATAGTTGTGATTGATTATCGCAGCATATTACCTCAATTTCATTACTTAACCCTTCTACTAAATAGATTTCAAAATTATTATTTACATCTCCGGTCAGAAGAATTTTTTCACTAATTACTCTTTTGTTACGCCTAAAAACTACAAAAATATCATTTATATATTTGTTTATTACTCTTAATTTGCGAGGACTAGTTTTAACACATGTATTGTTATAGAAATCATTCCAAAGAATTTTATCAAATTTAAAGTTTATTGGTTTTAAGTTTTTATAAATATCTATGATGTCTTCAATTTGTTTTTTAGAACTATCTTTAAATGTTATTATATCACTTTTAATTTCAAATAGATCTAAATAATTACAAAGTGATAGAAAATATGATGATGTTGGTGCTTGAACTAAAGATTTATTTCCATTTTCAGTTCTTTTAAATACATCAACTAATTTTTTTTGTTGAACTTTATTTAAATTTCTAAAATTTTTTATTTCCTCAACTGCTAATTCAATTTGTGAATGGTCTTTAATTTTAAAAAGATAAATCGCAATTTCCTCTTTATTCAAAAATTTAGTAACCTTTAGAACTTTTATTAAACAAAATAATGGAAATACAAATATGTTTGAGCAGTATGAGAGAACGTTGGGGTTACACAATTGTAGTTTTATAAATTGTAATACAAAATAATTAGAAAATTTAATTGTTTTCTTAAATTTGTAACCCTCCTTTAGAGTCTTAAAGTTTACTTTTTTCAAGGTATCTTTTGTTTCATCTATTATTTTTTTACCCACATCAGTAATAATTAGTTTAGGCGGTGTGGAATTTTCATCTTTCGTAACAAATCCAAAAAACTGTGGAATACCTGCTAAAAGTGTTCTGACACTTTGTGGTGTAATATTTTTTCCTTTAAGGGTCGCACCTTTTTTTGCAAGATAAGAACCGGTTCTGTCCTGTGCAGAAGCATTCCAACTCTTACCATTGTGATTATCATTTATTGCATGTAAAAATACAATCGCTTGGTGTAGATCACATCTTTTTGGTATTAACCAGTACTCTCTATCCATATTATTTTTTCATGATTACTACATGATCCAATATTGTTTGCCCACCCTTACCAGATCTTGGAATTCTCAAATATGGATTTTTAATAATATATGAAAAATACTTAACTGACTCGTATCCCTCTTTTTCCATAATTTTCATTAAAAACTTGTGTACTTCTATTTTGATACCCCTAACTACACAATCACCAATAACAATACAGAAGTAACCATTCGGTCTCAATTTTTTTTTAATTTCTAATATATTTTTTTTCATATCAATAAAATAATTTGCAACAGTATGTGATCTAATTTTATCTAGCGTATATATATTAGAGATAATTTCATCTAAAGTTTTAATACCAATTTTCTTTGGTTTGAGTTTATAAATATTACTAGGTATTAATTCATTACCAATTTGATTCTTTTTATGATTTATAATTTCTGAACTTTTGAAATTTTGTAACCATAAATTTTCTAATCTTAATATTCGAACATAATCGAAAGAATTTATATAAGGTGGTGAACAAATTATGTGATCAATTTTTTGTTTATATATTATTTTTTTTCTAGCATCTTTTCCTATAATTTTAGCAATATATTTAGGTTTGTTTGTGGCATTTTTAAAAATATTCAAGTTCTTTTCAATTGCCTTTATAAACAATTCATTAGTATCGTATTTTTTTTTATTAATCCGTTTTGATACATATGGTTTTGGTGAAACATCATCCGCATTAGATGATTTTCTAATTATTGAAATGAAACATACTTTTAAGAAATTTAATATTCTTTTATTGACGCCTTCTAAATCATTAATGTTATTAATAATATTTGATAATGAAATTAAATTATCTTTTTGAAACCAATGATTTAAATTCTCAAGATCTGGATAAAATTTTCTTTTATTTTTTTTTGTGAGTTTTTTGTAAAATCTTTTAATCTTAAATATTTCTGATTTATTTAAATGAGTCGTTTTTGTTCTAGTTAACAATTGAGAAATGGGATCAAAATCAATTCCCAGAGGTCTTCTTCCAAGTAAAGATGCTTCTAATAGAGAAGTTCCTGAACCACAAAAGCAATCTAAAATTAAGTCTTTTTCTATAGTACAATTTCTTATGAACCAATTTGGAATTTCAGGAGTGAATTTTGCTGGATACTTAAAAATTGAATGAGTATACACGTTTGGACTTTTGTTTATTTTAAACACCTGTCCATTTCTTATTTTTCTTAATTCAGGAATTTTATTTACTGTTATCATTTGTTTAATACAATAACGCTTTCCCTGATGTAACTTACTAAATTAGAAATCTTGTCATATTGTTGAGAGGAGGTCTCATTGTTCCTTGTAACAATTATTTCTTTAACATTGAATCCAGATTTTTTGGCAAGATCAGTTAAAATAAGATCTGATAATATTGGAACACCACCATATGATGAATTACCAATTACTATCCCAACATGACCGTTTTTTTTTATTTTTTTAAATAAAGATTTAAGAAAATAATTCATTTCATAAAAATACAAACTCAACATTTTTGGAATATTTTTATTCCAAAGTTCTTGTTTTTGTAAAATTGAAAGTGTTAAAGATAATAAATTTGATAACTCTTTAAGTTCTTTAATATCGATTTCTTGATTAAGATTTGCATTTAGATTTGAGGTAATTGCACTTTTTCGATATTTTTTAAGTTCATCATAGGATTCTATGAAACCTCCCAACCATAATTCAATTTTATAGACTTCAAAATAGTCGAAACAGTTTGGGTAAGGGGGGGAGAAAAATGACAAATCAATTGTGTCATCCTCTATAATTTTGTTGAATGAATTAATATTTTTATTGTAAACACGAATAGATGCTTTCTCTTTTAGTAAACCAATGTCACTTAACATCTGAAGTTTTTTCTTATTAAATTCGTTAAATATATCTAGTTCATTAATTTTTTTTCTTTTTTTTAATCCATTACCTGCTTTTTTATAGTTTGAACACAATTCTAGACAACAAACTAAAGTAGTGTGCAAAAAATTCTTACTCTTTGTGTTTTCAATATTATTAATTGCTAACTTAAGTAACTCAATTTTATTAAAATTTTCTTTTGAAAAAAGTTTTTTGATCATCGAAAATTCATATTTTTTATAAAAATCCTTTTCGTCCTTGTATTTTGGTAAACTAAAATTTCTTATAATATCTAAATCTTTAACTGAATATGAATTAACTTTAGTTTCAGATAAGAGACAACTAAAAGGATTTATGTCAATGCCTATTGATTTTAATCCATAAGATTTTCCAGTGACTAAACTTGAACCCGAACCACAGAAAGGATCTAAAAAAACACTGTCTTTAATATCTATTTTTAAATATTTTATGAACCAATCTAATATTTGTGTTGAAAAACCTTCTTGATAATTACACCAGTTTTGAAAAGGTAGATTTTTATAATTACTATAATTTACAAGTTTTTTTAATTCTAGATTCCTAACTAAATTAAATTTTTTTTCATATTTTGAAATTTCTTTAGTAAGTTCTTTCATTGTATTTAACTATTACACATTATTTAATTACTTATATGAAAATTATCTATAATTAATCAATATTTCATCAGATACTTGATGCTTAGAATATTAATTGTTCAATAGAGTTTCAATAGAGTTTTGTTAAAATTTGTTGTGTTACTTGGGTTGAGTGAAGCGAGTTATGAATTCGAATCCCTTCGCCCGCTCCAATGTTTCTGCCGTTTTATATGCAAACAATAAATCCTTAAAATTTGTAGGTCACAGATAGGTTACGCTAAGCTATTAATTAAAAAGCTTCTATATTTTATCCAAAATTATTAGTTATTGTTGAAAAAAATATATTGATCAATATTGGGATATTTTTCTTTAAATCTAGAGAATATAACATCCCATTCTTTTTCTGTTTTTATACATAGGTGTATATTTTTTCCATCATCAAAGTATTTTGATGCCGGTTTTGTAGCTATAACTAAAAACACAAACTTATTTGCCAGCTTAAAAAGATTATCGATGAATACAATTACATCCTCTTCTGGTATGTGCTCTATAACATCTGTGCTAATTATTCCATCTACTTTTTTGACAGGTTTTAGAGAGTATTTTTCAACAGCAGGATCGTAAAGAAATACATCTTCTATGCCCCAATATTCTTGAATGTTTTTAAAAGTTTGGTTTGGAAAGATTATTTTGTTGTTGTATAGGATGGCTTTTCCACAACCATAATCAATAAGTGTTTTACTGTTACTTGAATGAATTATCTCTCTTATTTTATGAACCCATTTAACTAATGAATAACCAAGAAATGTTGAAGAGCCTAACAACTTTTCTGTTCCATTAATATGGAAATTTTTATATTTTTCTATTATTTCATAATAATTATTTGAATATTTATTTTCTGGCATTTCAATTTTAGATTTTACACACTTTAATAAAATGTTAAATATTTTTTAATTCTAGAAATTCATTTATAAATTACTTTATTATTAGCAATTTTATAACTTATTAATTTAATATAGAATAATTTTTTACGCGGTACTTATTGTTTATATTCATTCATTATCTCAAAGAAAAACATTATTGTTTCTTAAAGAAATTGAATGTCTCATTCGTACTTAGCAACCTTGCCAAGGTTGAAGTCGAGAGTATGAATCCCTTCGCCCGTTCCAAAAATTTCTGAAATTTAATTATTTTAAAATTCTTGCGCGACAAATAATCGAAACTTCTTAAATGATGCCAAAATTATAAACCCCAATTATTTATAAATTTATTAATGCTGTTTTACCAAAATAGCACCATTCTTAGGTAAAGGTATTAATAAAGGAAAATTATTTTTAAAAAAATTAAAGTATTCTTGTGTGGCTTTCGTTGCACCATTCCAAACCCCATAATCATCTATTATTAAAACACCTCCTTGTACTAATTTTGGATATAGAGTTTTTAATTCAGTAATTGTAGAAGAGTAGAAGTCTGTATCTAGTCTTAATATTGCTATATCTGGAATTTTATTTTTTTGAAGAGTTTCTTCAACCATTCCTTTGATTAAAAAAAATTTGTTAATATCTATTCCAGATTTATTGATAGTTTTCTTTACCTCCTCAATTTCACCTAAGCACCAACTTGATTTTCCAGCATCGTTTAAGGAGCCTAGGTATTTATTTTTTGTGTGCTGAATTACATCATCAACACTGTTATTTGCTGTAAGACTCAATTTAAAATCTTCCTTACTGGGCTCAGGCATTCCCAAAAAAGTATCTAATAAATAATATTCTCTATCCAAACTATTATTAGAGTGTTTTTCTATAGTTTCTGCCATAATCATGGTTAGCCCACCTCTATATACTCCACACTCCACGACACAGCCTTTGATATTGTTGTTCCCAACATAGTTGGCTGCTAAATAAGAATAATACGCATCCATTGGGGGAACCATTGTGTCATTTTTATATTTATCAAATAAATCGTGAAATATTTTATGGGTTAACATAGGTTTCAAATATAACATAAAAATATTACTCATTAAACAAAATACAAATTAAAAGTTAATAACTTTAGAAAGGTTTTTTAATCGAAACTTACTCGACACTATGTTACAAGAATAAAAATTGCGATACTATTTTCTTAAACAAAAAAGAAAAGAATAAGGCTTCTCTGTACCTTGCAACCTAGCCAAGGTTAAAGTTGAGAATTCAAACCTTTCTTCTGCTTACGATTTTAGATAACTTACTTTTAAATAGTCTAAAATTGTTATTACCCATAATTTAATAAACGTTAAGTTTTAACAATTTCTATTAAGACATCATCAGATCTATTTTTTAATTTTCTATAATCGAAAATTTTAACATTGTTATTCAATTTTTTGAAATAAGGAGCAACAGTTTCTATATTTCTTACATCTTCAAATATATAAATCCCATTTTTTTTTAGTTTGCTGAACAAAATTGCATATGAAAATATCTGATCAGTAAAAATATGTGATCCATCATCTATAATAATATCTATGTCTTCTAAAGTTTTGAAAGTAATTGAGTCCGTAGCATCTCCAATTATGACCTTAATTTTTTCATTGGATGGTGTATAATCAATTTTTTCAATATCAACCCCAAATATATTTGAGTTTGGGAAATATTCACTCCACATTTCTAAGGATAAGCCAGTTGAAACACCTATTTCAAGAAAATTTAATTTTTTTAATCTTAGATTTTTAAATCGGTAGTTATAATAATTTTCTATATAACTATGTGCAGTTCCTTTATCACCTGATCCTTCTGGCGATGAAAATTTTTTGTAAATCTCTGATAGCTCATCCAATTTAATCTCTCCAATGCTTACATTATTTTAATTTACAATTAAATAAGTTTTTTCTTCCATGTTTCAGGAGTTAACTCATTTTTAATTTCTAACTTAATCTTATAGTCAAATTTTTTTGGACCCTTAGATTTAATATATTCAGATGTTTTTCTTATGGAATCTTTCAATGTAAATCTAGTTTTATAATTTAATAACTTTCTAGCCTTATCAGAGCTACATATTGCATATTTAACCTCTTTAGGTCTTTGAGATGTAAAAATTGGATCCTTATTGTGACCAATTTCATTTGCACACAATTCTGCAAGTTCTTTAATGGTAACAGTTTCTTCATCAGGACCAATATTTATTATTTGTTTTGAAGCAGTTTTAAAAGTTATGCATTTTTCCATACAATCAATACAATCATCTACATACGAAAAACACCTTTTTTGACTGCCATCACCATAAATATATATTTGTTCATTTTGCATCATTTTATTTAAAAAAATTGACATAACATTCCTATAAGGATCATCATACTTTTGTCTTGGGCCTACGATATTGTGTGGAATTAATATTGTCCAATCAACATTATGAGTATCACACAAGTTCTTTACAGTTTCTTCAGCAGCAGCCTTGGCTATTCCATATGGATCCTCTGGTTTTGGTGACATACTTTCTACAAACGGATATTCTTGATTTCCATATCTTGCCATTGATGAACAAAATATAAATTTTTTTATTTTTTTTCTTATTGCTGCTGTTACTGTTGACACTGTAGCATCATAGATATTTTTTGTTACAAAATGTGGTGAAAAAACAGATAAACCTTCATAAGCAGTTGCAGCACAGTGAAATAAAACATCAGTATCCTCGGGTATTATTTCTGTCATATTTTCTAGATCACAGCAATCACTTTCAAAAAAATTAAATCTTTTATCAATATTATCCAAATATCCACCCATTAAATTATCATTTCCAAATATTTCATGCCCATTGTTAGCTAAACGAATACCAAGATTTGATCCTAAAAAACCCGCTAGTCCTGTTATAAAAATTTTCATTTACTGTCTTGTAATATGTTTTCTTTTAATATTTCAATGTCTTTAATGAAATATCTTTTTGAAACTTTTTCATAAATATATTCATCATAATTAGTCCAATTTCTGGATCTTTTACCCGTTGCATCATCAAAAAAATCTTTTTTTAAGTGATTAAAAACCACATCCTTAATTTCTATAAAACGACCAATATTTATTGCGAGGTCTGATGTATATTTATCAAGATATCGATGCATAAAAAAAGGAGGAACAAAATAACCTAATAATTCTATCCATCTTTTATGGACTGTTGGGTGGGGACATCGCATATATTTACCCTGCGGTTTTTCATTACTTCGACCATCATCTACTGTAATTACAAATATATTATCTTTGTATTTTGTTGCTTCATTTTCTATTTTTTCATCCCAACCCTTTGTAAGTATTTCAACATCGTCTCCAATAAGGGTTAGGAGATTTCCAGAGGCATTAAAAGCCATTTGATTCCAAAGATAACTAGTAGGCATAGAATCTGTAAGATAATATTTTAAAGAATTTTTTCTAAACATACTTATGTATTCTTCACAAGATGAGTCTTCTTTTTGAATACAAAAAATTAGCTCATTTTTATTTAATTGAGTACTTATAAAAGACCTATATAAATTAAGTGCCTGCTTAGGCCTTCCTCTAGTTGGGCATAAAAGGGATATCATATTTGTAAATCTAAACTATTTTCTCTTATTTTTAATATTTTTGTTCGTTTATTATAAAACATCTTATTTAGAAATGTAGAATCACATATAAGATTAAAAAACAATAGATATGAATAGCCATTAAATATATTCTTTTACTAGAAATTTCAAAAATAAAAAATTAAAAGAAACTTAAAATTAATTCATAAAGATGAAATAACATCAAAAATAATACTTTTGAATGCAAAAGCCCGTAGTAATTTATACAGATCATATAATGAATAGGACCTTATGTTATAATTTTGCCAAAGGATCAGACTCTCTCTTATGTCACGTAAAAAATTTTAAAGATTATAATAAAACAATTGCCACATATGGTGTTCTCAGAGGAACTCTAGATGTTATCAGAAAAGTTAAAAATTATTATTACATGGATCATGGTTATTTTAATCAATCAAAAAGATCTTTTGAAAACAATCGTACTAATGTAATTAACCTAGATGGATATTTCAGGATAGTTTATAATAATTTTATTCATAATGGTGTTGGTAATTATCCAGACGATAGGTTGAAAAAACTTAACCTTGAAATACTTGAACAAAAGAAAAACGGAAGTAATGTGATCTTGTCTGAACCCTCAGATATAATGAAAAAAGTTTATAATGTTCCTAATTGGACAGAAGATACAATAAAACTAGTAAAAAAATATACAGATAGAAAAATTATTTTGCATAATAAATTTTCTAAAGACCCTCTAAAAATCTTATTAAAAGATGCATGGGCTTTTATTAGTTTACAATCAACAGCTGGTTTCATGGCAATGTTAAATGGTGTTCCCTCATATTTTACTGATTTATCACTTAAAAACATAAGCAAAATAAAAAATATTGAAAACCCAATAATTGATTACAATATATTTAATAGTTTAGCTTATGGTCAGTGGACGCTAAAAGAGATGGAATCTGGTGAAGCTTGGGATAGTATTTCCAAGAACAATAATTAAGAAATTGTTTAGTTTGATTTAATCTGAATTGAAATATTAAAGCTTATTACAATTCTTTCTTCATTAGAAAGATTCTCATTTACTGAGTGATCAAGATAACTTGGGAATAATACTAAAGCCCCTTCTTTAGGGCTTATTCCGTTTACTTGAGCATTAAGAAAATTAGGACTCACTGCTTTAGGATAAGTATAAACAGGCGCTGGTCTTGGATCATAAAAAATAATATCACCTGAGTTCTTTGGTGCACGAACATAATATGCTCCACTTATTGTGCTATTACTATGTTGGTGTTGATAATTTGCAGCACCTTTTGTATTTATTATTGCCCACATACTATTTATATTAATTGATTGTTGTTGTTTTTCCCAATTCATATCAGTCATTACTTGCTCAATACCTGGCAATATAAATTTTATAAAATTTTTAGGTCCATCTTCTTGCATATTAAAGTCTTTTGAATGCCAGCCTTTAATATTACTTTTACTAATTCCTTCCTGATCTTTTGCTTGACTGGTTTTAATAAAATCATACATTTGTTCATTAACTGACTGATAATTATCTAGTTGTAATGTCCAAACAGGTGTAGGAAAAAAAAGATTCGGCTTATTCATATTTAGTATTTATATCAATTTATACTAGCAGTAAACTAATCTAAGTGAATTTACTAAATAATTAATTTTTTAAATCTTTTTTGAACGCATATATTTTTTTACTAAATCTATTGTTTTAGCTATTCTCCATTGATAGAAAATGAAATTTTTCCTACCAGAAATTATTTTGGGACTATCTTTAATTAATGTCTTAATATAATTTGGAATTTTATATTTTTCTCTCAATGTTTGAATAGCCTATTTTTAGTAAAATACAATGAAATTTTATTTTCTATAGAAAAAGAAATTATTTTTTTATCATTTATTGAGCCTTTTGGTTGAGCTACAATATTACAACCATTTTTATTGAGCAATTTTATACTATCCGTAAATGGAAAAAAACCATCCGAAGCACAAACAAATGATTTA
>MDSZ01249800.1_pt1 | contig 11142 bp, 3 predicted proteins | sample 811201 | NCBI WGS metagenome assembly MDSZ01 (sample SAMN05326647, study PRJNA326480) | marine metagenome | isolation source: seawater | place: Indian Ocean: North | collected 2010 | reverse complement strand
TTTGCCGTTGCTATGTTGATGGTAAAATCGTTTACAATTCTGTCCATTTCGGGTTGTCCCCTGCGAAGTCCCCCCTAGGGGGGGTTTCCACTGCCCCCTTGCGTTGGCCCACGACCTTTGAATGTGTTGGCGTCAAAATTCGGATTTCTTCAAGGGTAGTCCTCAAAACCAAATCAGGTTTGGGGCAATCATGGCCGATGAGGATATCGCAAGCACTTGGAAGGAAGCGGAGAAGCTTCTTGACAAAGGAAAATACGAACAAGCACTATCCATTCTTAGACAAGTAGATGGAGATGGCAAAGAAGCAACGACCCTGCGGCTTGCTGGAAAAGCAATGCATTTGAAAGCGCAAAAAACCGGCACAGCCTCAGACTTCAGAAAAGCGGCCAGTTTGTTGAGAGATTCTGTAAAAGTCAACCCAAGAGATAAGCAAGCAAATGCTCAGTATAATCAACTTCTAAACGAAATGCAAGACAAGAGAATCTCCCAGACTGTGATTCCTCGTTTGATGAACGATGGCACACCAACTCCAGCAGGACTGTTTGCAGTAGTAGCTTCTCTTCTGCTCGTTCTTGCAGCATTCCAACTACTGAAAAACTCGGACAAGTTTGAAGACGGGGAAGCGGTAATGAGGGTTACTTGGACAGATAACGGTGGTGTCTTCCACGATGAAAATATCACAATAGCATTGCACAGGGCAGAGGCACCTTTGCACGTGGAAAATTTCATTTTGCTTGCAGAATCTGGAAAGTATAACAATGTAATTTACCACAGAGTGATTGAAGGATTTATGATTCAAGGTGGTGACTTCGAAATGAACAGTGGCGGTGGTGGTTATGCTGCAAAGTGGTACGGATACTGTAACGGCCAAGCACAGGATAGTTCAGATGAGTGCCCGCAAAATCAATGGTCATTACCAAGTGAACACACAAATGGGTTGCGTCACAACGGAGGTTCTCTTGCCGCGGCTCACGCAGGCCTGAACACTGATGGTTCACAGTTCTACATCGTTCCAAGCGGATCAAAGCCGTGTTGGTTGGATGGCGACCAAGATTCTGATGGGGCTGGCGGCTGCCGAGAGGTTGCTAACAAAAATTGTGCACAATCCTCCTGTCATACGGTATATGGTACTGTAACCGACGGACAAGAGCACGTTGATGCAATAGCAAAAGTCCCAACTGGACAGAATGACAAGCCGGTTAATGATGTCACAATCGTCTCGGTTGTAATCACTGATGATGGTATTAAAGAAAGCACACCTTGGTACCAATTTTGGTGATTAAGCCGCAAAAAGGCATGTTGATATGATTGGCTGTGCCGCAGTCTAATCATGAGCGAGAGTGGTTCCTTCGCATCTAAGAAAGACTTCCCCCTAGGTGGGCACTATCATGCACTTGATTCACTTGATGCAGCCGGGCTTGACACCTCAAATCTTCCTTACTCCATTCGTGTCTTACTTGAAGGTGCATTAAGGAATTGTGATGGTTTCCTAATCACGGAGCAAGACGTGAGAAATATCGCATCTTGGACGGCAAACGGAGACAGAGGAGAAATTCCATTTCGCCCTTCTAGAGTAATTCTACAAGACTTTACTGGTGTGCCTGCAGTAGTTGATTTGGCAGCACTTCGTGATGCTATGGTTGAGATGGGTGGAGATCCAGAAAAAGTAAATCCTCAGGTGCCGGTAGACTTGGTAATAGATCACTCGGTTCAGGTCGATATTTCAGGCGCAAATCCAGAGGCTTTAGACTTAAACTTGGATATAGAGTATCACAGGAATATGGAAAGATACACTTTCCTTAAGTGGGGACAACAATCACTTGAAAACTTTAGAGCAGTTCCTCCTTCTAGAGGAATTGTTCATCAGGTCAATCTTGAATGGATTGCTACAGTTGCACGCCAAGAAAACGGCGTATGGCTACCTGATTCGCTTGTTGGAACAGATTCGCACACCACCATGATCAACGGACTTGGAGTCTTAGGCTGGGGCGTTGGTGGAATCGAAGCAGAAGCGGTCATGTTAGGTCAGCCAATCTACATGCTTTCGCCAGATGTTGTAGGTTTCCGTTTGACGGGTTCCCTAAACGCAGGTGTTACAGCTACAGATATGACACTTCGAATTGTAGAAATGCTTCGCGAGCATGGTGTTGTTGGCAAATTCGTAGAATTCTTTGGAGAGGGAATGGCTGCTCTGTCCTTGCCAGACCGTGCAACAATTGCCAACATGGCTCCTGAGTACGGCGCAACATGTGGATTCTTCCCTGTTGATGACAATACGCTTTCTTACATGAGGCTCTCGGGTAGAAATGAAGAGGATATTGCAGGTGTTGAAGCATACTGTAAGGCTCAGGGGCTTTGGTATGATTCATCAGAACCAGAAAAAAGTTACACTGCTATGTTGGAATTGGATTTATCGACTGTGGAGCCTGCACTAGCAGGGCCAAAAAGACCTCAAGACAGAGTGGATTTATCGAACATGGCATCACATTTTGAATCATCCCTGACTCATGAACTAGGGCATCAAGGCCATGGCTTATCGGAGGAGGATTTGTCTAAATCATCACTTGTAGGCAATGATTACGACCTCAACCACGGCGATGTTGTAATCGCCGCTATAACCTCTTGCACAAACACCTCTAATCCCGGAGTTATGCTTGCTGCAGGCCTTTTAGCAAGGAATGCAAGAAAGCTTGGCCTCACGGTTAAGCCATGGGTCAAAACCTCTCTAGCCCCTGGGTCAAGAGTCGTAACTGAATATTATCAGGCGAATGGTCTTGATGAAGATCTGGCTGCCCTCGGTTTCAATAATGTTGGATATGGATGTACTACTTGCATCGGAAATTCAGGACCTTTAGATCCCGACATAGAAGCAGCAATTGATGAGTCAGGCCTAATTGTCGGGTCTGTTATCTCGGGTAATCGTAACTTCGAAGGAAGAGTACATCAAAAGGTCAAGGCGTCGTACTTAGCGAGCCCTCCCTTGGTTGTTGCATACGCAATAGCAGGAAATCTCAATGTCGATTTGACATCAGAACCGATTGGCTTTGATAGAACTGGAGAGCCAGTGATGCTATCTGCGGTTTGGCCAACGAAAGAGCAACTGGATGATGCGATGTCTAAAATTACGCCAGAAATGTTCCGAGAAAGATATGCAACTGTTATGCAAGAGCCTCGCTGGGATTCTATACCAAGCCAGGCTTCCCCACTGTATCCATGGCAAGAAGATTCAACTTACATTAGACTGCCCTCATTCTTCCAAGGATTATCCAAGGAAGCAAAACCAATAGAAGCAATTCATGGCGCAAAAGTTCTGCTGAAACTTGGCGATTCAATTACAACTGACCACATCTCTCCAGCGGGAGCATTCCCGGCTGACGGACCTGCTGGAAGGTGGTTGACTGAGAGGGGTGTTGAGCAAGGGGACTTCAATTCATTTGGAAGCAGACGAGGGAATCATGAAATTATGATGAGAGGTACTTTTGCTAACGTAAGAGTTCGTAATCAAATGGCGCCCGGTACTGAAGGTGGATTTGCACTAAATCATAAGACAGGAGAGGTTTCATCTGTCTTTGAAGCTGCAATGGATAATGATGGTCCAATGGTTGTTTTAGCTGGTTCGCAGTATGGTACAGGAAGCAGTAGGGATTGGGCTGCAAAAGGAACTTACTTGCTGGGAGTGAAGGCTGTTATCGCAACATCATTTGAAAGAATTCACAGGTCGAATCTTGTTGGAATGGGTGTTCTTCCTCTCACCTTCAAGGAAGGTGAAGATTCAGATTCTCTTGGACTAGACGGAACAGAATCATTCGATATTCCTGTTGCCGACGATGTCCAAGCCTTGCAAGAATTGATCGTTACAGCTAACAAATCCGATGGTACATCAATTCAGTTTACCGTTGATGTGCGCTTAGATACACCTGTGGAAGTAGATTACTATCGAAACGGGGGGATTCTTCATACTGTATTGAGAAATTTGGCCCATTAACCGATGGGTTGATTTTCTTTCACTAGCAGGGATGTGTTATGCAGGACCTTCGCGGTTACATTCGCTACCGATTCCGTAGCGATGATGATGAGGTTGATGTGCTGCTGGAAGGAGAAGCTGATTGGGTTCGTAGTATTGTATCTGAACTTGGTCTTACAAAGGTCGGTTGGGCTATGCCTATGGCCGTTGACAGCACCTCGCTCTCCAATTCAGGCTTTGCTAGCGAAATCGCTCTTGGCGATGAAAAACCAAAAGATATGGGGCCTGAACCTGACCCATCTCGAATTCCTGTAATCCGTAGACCAATTGGAGAATTAGATTTAGCCTCTAAATTGGTAGAGGTGGGTCTTGAACAGCCAATACGCCCAACAGCTGATATTCTAAGGGAACAATTGCAAGAAGTCGAAGAACCACTGCCTGCTCAAGGGCCGATGGTGAAAGATCCGATGGCTGAGGCTTGGCTTAAAGAATTACTAAGAATTGTAGTAAGGGGCCATGGAATTACTGCGATAACAACTGAAACAATTGCACTTGCAGCGAGTGATTTTTTGGGCGATCGTGAAGGTATGGAACTTGAGTTGTTCCTAGAGGCGATGTTCAGATCTGGAAAACTTGTCAAAGTCCACGGCGGAGATAACACTGCATGGGGTCCATCACCGGCTTGGTTAGCATCAGGATTGTGATTGTTTCCTGAATATTTCGTTTTCCTGAAAAACGAGGGGCTGCTAAGCATTTTAACAAATCTGTTGCAGACATTATTCCAAAGGAATTAAAGTGGTAGTTAGGCTCCGAAGAAACGAGTGATGAAGATGCTTTGGCAGAGTATGAATAGAGAAGGACGTGGTAGAGCGTTATTCTTAGTCTTGGTAATGTTACTTTCAACCACAGCTGCAAACTTTGTTTCTGCTTCGATTTCAAGGACCTATACAACTGACACAGACCCAGTAGATGTTGCTCTAGGTGACTTTGATTGCGACGGAGATCTAGATATTGTGACAGCTAACGATCGAAGTACAAAGATTACAGTGCTTTGGAACGAGGATGGCCATTTCAAGGATAGATTAGATATTTGGACCTCTGCAAACCCAAATCAAGATGCAGATTACGAAGACCATTCCAACACTCAACAAGTAGAGGTTGGGGAATTTACAGGCGATGATGCCATTGATATCGTTATTTATGCAAGAAATCGACCTCTAGTTAGGGATAGCTCTGGTGCTTTACTTGTAGATACACCAGGAAATGTAACAATCATCGAAAACGGCGGCTGTAACGACAAGACTTTTTCCATTGGACAGCGGTATGATGTCGTTTGGATGTGGGACTTAGCGGTAGCAGATCTAAATCAGGATGGTGTTGATGACATTGTTACCCTAGAATTGCTTGCAGATATAAAAAATCAAAGAGCAGTCACTTACCTTGGGCCCATTACCTCATCAACCCAAGCCCAGGTAACCTTGCTCGGAGATTCAACACAAAACGCATACAGAGAGCTTGAATTAGGTGATTGGGGCGAGCCATCCCAGACTAGTACCGGAACCAGCGGTGTTACGTCCTGCGACGATGTGGACATGTGGTTGGTGAGAGCTCAAGGCGTTGATTATCCATCAAATACTGTGACAGTTCCAGGTAATTCAGATAATGTTACAGTCATAGAATTTGATTGTAACTCCAACAAATTCCCCGATTCATTTACTTGGGCATCCACCGGTGGCCAAGGCACAGGTGTTGGTTACACAGGAGCTGCTCACAATCACCAACTTGGCTCGCCATTCGGCGGTTTCGACATTGGAGATATGGATGATGATGGCGTTATTGATGTAGTAGCAATAAACGACGGAAACACAGAAAACGTAAGTTACGCAACGATTACTCAGTCAACTCACACATATAGTCCTACAAAAACTGTATATTTCGGCCCCTATATTGCTTGGGAGGTAACAGTTGCAGAATTAAACGGAGATGGCGAACCTGATTTCGTTCACGCCGCAAAGTTTAGACAATCAAATTCTACTTCATCTACGGGAGAAACCACATCAACCTTCTATCTAGAACTACCTACAAGTGTTCAGGTAACTCTCTCTAATGGAGGGGGCGGCCATATGAATCCGCTAGAATACTTTGGCGCAATGAGGCCAACTGCGGTTACTGTGGGCCAAGTTATAGGCGGCCCTAACAGTGCTCCAGACTTAGTTGTGGGACACGGCGCTTATGATCAATTAGCTTATGATGATAATTTTGGTTGGGATGGATCTTATGATAGAATTGTTGTAATTGAAATGGATAACAGGGATTTAGCCGTATCCGACATTGATATCAGCCCCACAGATGCATATCTTGGAGAAGTTGGCGAAGGAACCCGTGAAGTCAAAGTTACTGTAACGAATACAGGGATGGACATACTAAACGGTCAAGCAAGTCTTGATGTTGAAATTAAGGAAGTTGATGAATCTGCATCAAGTAACGTTACAGTTTACAAAATGGACTGGGATAATCCTGAGGACAGAAGCGGTTGCGGTGGCGGTTGCACATGGACAAGTAAAGCATACTACGGTGAGTCTCACTGGCACGAGGAAGTTGCTGCAAATAGTTCAGTTGGCAATACAGGATTTGGTACCAATTCACAGGCCCGTTCTGCTAACGGTAACAATCCAACAGACTTCATGTGGTCTGGTGTAATGAAGACTAATTCAAATGGTGAAACATGGTCAGGTTATGAAGAAAATTGGGATGAGGAAATCGTTCTCAATGACGTAGACTTGACAGGTGCGGACCGAGCCTGGATGGGCATCGAAATATTCCGCCAACTTGGTTTTGCGGATTTTTACAGGAGTGATGGTATAGGTCTTGTCCTTGCCGAAGTCTGGGATGACTCAGCCATGATTGAGGTATTCACAGAGGATGAAGGATGGGTCTTGATAAACTGTCCCTCTAATGCCTTCTATCAAGATCAGTGTCCATCTAAGACCAGTTATTGGGGAGGATATGATGAAGGTAGAGTCTACAATGAAGAAGGAGCAGGTTCAGACTCGGCCATTTACCGGTATGGATTTGCAATCCCTCGTTCAGAGTACGGTTGGGGCGATTTCACTGAAGATGGTCTAGGTGCCTTTGAACTATCTAGGTTTACAGGAGAGGTAGTTGACATCAGATTCAGATTCAAATCAGGTTGGGAAGGCTCTGTGGGTTCTAATGAATCGACATGGAACGGTCTGGATGGATTTGCAATCGACAATATCACAATATGGAAACAAAATACAGTTTTCACAAGTAATGTACAACTCAAACAATCTACAATCACAATGACTAACCTAGCACCAAATGAAGATTATTCCACAGCAATCGCTGGCGACTTTATTAACGGAACAACATACAGAATATCTGCAGTTCTAAATTACGGCCAAGACGAACAACCAGCAAATGACGAAATTATTGAGTATATTTCTACATCGAACAATTTTGACCCTGGAATTGTTTCGATTGAGGACTTCCAACCCGGCGGTTTGTATGCTGAAGGAAACTTCCCGATTAACGTCTTAGTTGAACATCTAGGGAATACAAATGTCACCTTTGATGTCGAGGCTAGGGTTTACAGCGCAATACCGACCGATGTATATTGCGGTGATCCATCAGTAGTTTGTGAAGAAGATTTTGATGGTGGTTCCGAAGGCTTCGTGTATACTGATGACGGAAATTCGAATGGTGGAATTTTGGATGACTCCACATGTCCAGAGCAGTTATTTGGTTCAAGCGCCTACTGGTTTGGCCATCCATGTGACATCCAAAACAGCTACGGTAGCGTCTGGGAAAATGAAACATTAACTATCGCTGACATTGATTTGACTAACATGAGCGGCGATTATGTTGCTCTTAATTTCGAGTACTTTGCAGAAACATGGTTTGACATTTTACAGTCAGGCGCTACAACAGAGGTTTATGATTACGCTGCGGTGACTGCGGATTGGACTGTTGAGGATAAAGAATACGAAGGACTGATTTTTGGACAATGGAATGATTACAACGAGGATGGATTCTGCGTAATTGATGAAGATGAAAATGGATTCATCGATCCTATAAACGAGACAACCCTAGATGAAACTGAGATAGAATACATAGGTGATCCCAGAAACATAAACGGTGGTTCTGATAACCGGAATGTGTTCTTTAATACAGACGGATTAGTTAAGAGCAAGAGTATTGATTTAACGCACCTGTATCTTCTGAATAGGTCATCTACTGACAGCAACGATCACGAATATGAATGTACAAGCCTAGAGGGCTCAAAAGTTGATATCAGTTTCACATTCCGTTCAAATGATGATATCCACAACGGGCAGAATGATGGTGTTCGTGGAGTTGCGTTCAACAATATTACCTTGAAAGAATTCTCATTTACAGAAGATTCTGTGTATACCACTTCAGTTGTTGATTTAGACGCAGAAGAGAACAGAACAGTCACGATATCAAATCATGATTTCGAAACCGGCGTTTACCTAATAGAGGTTGAATCATTATTCGATAACAATACATCAGGAACTCCTTGGTTTGGTTACAGAGAACTTTCCAAGACAAACAACCAGGGAAGAGTAATCTTTACTGTTGAATCGGTAGATATTGTGTTGGGTAAACCAGACCAGTTGTCTTGCTTGTCTGACGTTGCATTGAATTGCATTTTACCAATCGATGACAACCTAAAGCATGAATGGTCGATTTCTGCAACAAATGGTGTTCTGCAAGGAGATTACACCTTCCACATGACAGTAGTTGATATGGATACAGGACTTCAGGTACATACGACTACAGCCGGAGACGCTGTAACTCTCGCCCCCAACGAAAGAACTGTAATCTCATTTACTCCGTGGAATGACTGGGATGATGGAAGCAAGTATAACATAAGCTTCCGAGCGGTTCTACCCGATGGAAACACCTCTGGAAACGAGAGACATTTCCATGCAGGATTCGCGAAAAACATTGATGTCGCTATTCTATCGGGTGACTCTGCTAGGGTCACTGCGATCAAGGAAGATTTAGCAATTCTGGGAATGACCTATACCCAGTACAACATTAATGATTGGAATGAATATCTAGACCCTGGCTGGCTAAGTCACTACAATAAGGTGATCATGCCACAACAGGACATCAATACGGCAAAGCCGAATGACGAAGGTGGAAAGGGATATTATGAGTTGATTGGTTCAACATCCAACCAAAACACATTGAAGACTTTCATGTCAGAAGGAGGTACGGTTCAAGTTCACCTTTCAAGCGCAACCGACTATTATGAGTACTCTTCTTCCACAGGAGAAAGTTTACTACCATTTGACATGGATGTTAAGGCGAAGAATACTCCCGAGACAAGAATTACTTACAGTAACATAGACGTTGCAGATCCATATCACCCGATATTGGATGGTGTTGATTTAGCTGCATTCCAAGGATTTGATCAATTTGCGACTGTTACAGATGCTATTGTAAACACAAAAAGTGCTTCCTCTACATCCATTCCACGCGCATGCGGTGGGTACTCTGAAGATGGTGGCTCGTTCCAAAGACTGATTCAGACTAAGGAAGATTCACAAGATACTCTGCTTGGAGTATGCAGTTACGATGACGGTGGACTAATTGTTACTACAATCGACGTTGAAAGCGTATCTGAGAGAGCAGACAGCCCAACCTTCCCTCTGCTAGGAAACATGCTAGGATATCATGTATCCCCATATCCGGTAGGATTTGGTACCCTTGGTGATGGTTTGGAGCTGACTATCAACGATGATGGACTAATATTCGATCCTACAACAGGTGTGTACAAATTCCACTACATTAAGAGCAATGCCGAGGTTAGATTTGGATATACAACCACAACCTCTGAGCCCCTAAGTACAGATTGGGTCATCAGTGGACCTACCGATTGGTCTGCTTCCTCAATGGCCAGCGGTAGTGACCATACAGATGTCGCAAATCCGACGGTAAGACTCTGTAAGATTGAAATGTCCTCCGATACTAATTGTGAACAAGGCGCAACATGGCAAATCACACTATACTTGCATGATGAAGAAGGACATTCAAGAAAGATCTCGGTAACTGTTGTTACAGATGACACCCAAGCAGACGAACATAGACCGATAGCGGATGTAGAAATAGACATGACCCCTGGATATGAAGATCAAATCATAGATCAAGGAATCAAGACAGTCAATGGGTTTGATTGGCCACAAAAGCGTATCGTATTGGACGATGAAACAGGTTCTCTTGATGTTACGTTTAATGCGAGTAATTCCTCAGATGCAGATGCTCTTAGTGGAAACGGAATTACGTCATATCAGTGGAAGGTTCTATTCGACAAGCCATATGATCAGGACAACTACAAGTTGGAAGGTCATACCTTTGTAGAATCAGGAGATAGCAATGGAGAATGGTCGTACCTATTCAATAACATAACTGTGGACCCAAGCGGACAAACAGAGTCACTAATTCGAATCGAATTGGTTGTTTTCGACAAAGCAGGTAAGATTTCAGATAGATACAAGATGTATTTCTCCGTAGTCCCTGAAGGGTTCGGTGATGCTGAACCAACAGTTCAGATCAATCTCACTATGAATGGGACACAGGTTGAATCTGATACAATCACATTGAGTGGCACAATTCTAGATGGTGCGGAGCAAGGTGACGTGTACGTTGAAGTCGCCCTAGATGAAGCTACATTCGATCAAACTGCTGTTACAAAGTACACATTGGGACTAGAAGGCAAATGGGTAAAGTCTGACGAGTTAGGAAATCTAGACGATTTTGCCCTTACTCTAAATATAAACGATCTCTATCGCAATACAACCCAATTCAAGACCAAAGTGTATCTAAAAATCTATGAAGGTGATGACAAGAGATGGCCGGCAATTTACTGGATTGAAATAGACCTTGCCGAATGTCAAGGTCTTATCCCTCCTGTCGAAGTAATAGATGCAGAACCGGATGCATACTGGATTTGGAATGAAACCAGCAGTGGGTGTGAATGGTCTGGAAAGTATATAGATTCAGACGGAGATGGTATCCCTGACAAAGCACCTGCAAGCAACCAAGCATCAGGCGACGAGGATAACTTAATGCTTTACCTTGGAGGTGGAATAGGTCTAGCGGTTCTAGTCATTCTTTCGTTATTCTTC
>MDSZ01258134.1_pt1 | contig 11144 bp, 8 predicted proteins | sample 811201 | NCBI WGS metagenome assembly MDSZ01 (sample SAMN05326647, study PRJNA326480) | marine metagenome | isolation source: seawater | place: Indian Ocean: North | collected 2010 | reverse complement strand
TTGAGCTTTGATTGAAACCAAAGTGGCGTTCAACTTACGCGTATTCTCGATTGTTTCCATGAGATATCCTCCCTTGCCACCATTCATTTTACTCAACCAGACGTCTCCTCTAAACGCTGTTCTCGAAGCTGTAATCTGCGTGTGGTTCGAGACTATAGCTATTGTACCGTCCTCGTATTTCCGAACAGGAAACGTCCTATCCGCCGATGCCGCGTTGCTCGCAACAACCGTCATAAAAATAGCTATGACATGTATCCAAGTACATCTTCTTCCCGTAATTAATTCCATCTGCATCGACGAAAAGAGAGAATACCTGTTTCGCATCGTCCCCGAGCGAGTTAAAAAAAAACCAATCAATCTTCCCCCGAGGCAAAACTTCCGCGCCGTCCGCGCGACCTCCGACACCACGCTCGGCTCGCGGGACTCGACCAACGCTCCCGCGCGAAACGCTCGCGATCGAAAGACAAACTTTTTACGCGAATTCTCTCACACACAAAAACGTTGTTCCCTTTGCGATCGTCCGTGTTTTTTTAATTAACCTCGCGCGAAACACAGAACGACGCGTCGGCCGCTTCGCGGGCGCGCGAGTTATCGAAGCGGTCCGTCCGGTGATCTCGGACGCGACCAACGCGCGGAAACGACTCGACCGCAACCCCGTTTGGTGGGAAGGTCCAAGCGACACAAGTGTTTACTACTAATTGTCGAAAATATCGACGACACAAAAAAATGGGTCAATACGAATATATTTAATGCGCCAGACAATCGAGAGGTGAAAAAAAATTCAAAATTTCAAAAAAAAAAAAGAAAAAATTTTGCTCCAAAATTCGCGTTCGATTTTTCCATTGAGAAACACGTAAGCGCGCGCGTCGAGATGACGACGACGACTTTGACGACGTCTCCCTCGGTGGAAGGAGGAGGAGGAGGAGGAGGCCGCCCGCTGCGCCCGGTCGAAACGAACCGCATCGTCGCACGCGCGTCGTCTTCTCTTTTTGAAGACGGCGGCGCTTTGAGGAGCGAAGGCGGAGAAGGAGGAAAAAAAAGGGAAGGAAAAACGCAGTACGAAATCGAGCGAGACGCGAAAGTGCGAGAGAACGAAGCTCGAATGCGCGCGCTGGGCATAGACGGACTGGCGGAGAAGCTGGCGATGGACGCCGCGAAGAAGAAGAAGAAGAAGACGAAGACGAACAAAAGAGTACCACCACCCCGAGACGACGACGACGCGACGACGACGAGGATGACGCGACGGCAACGAATGATCTCCAACGAAACCGTGGAGGAAAAAGAAGCGAGAGAAGCTGCAGAGAGAGTGCAACGAGAGGAAGCGAACGTCGGAGCGAGAAACGGACGAGGAGGACACGGTCGCGCGAAAACGAGAGGATTGGAGTTTCCAAACGTGAAAGAAGAATTTCCTTTGTGCGAAGGGGTGTTTGGACCGTTTACGATGAAAACTCCGAAAACGAACGGACCGATAACGGTGTTAAACGTCGGCGCGCCAGTCGGCGGAGGCCGGAGGCGGTTCGAGAGCGAGTTTTGGAGCAGAGCTGGATGTTTATATCATCATCCGTATTTGATCGGGTATAAAGCGGAGAAGACTTTTCAAGGAAGAGTGTACGTCATGGAGATTGTGGATGGGGAAGATAGGCCGATGTTTCGAGTGACGGATAAAGAAAATCCCGGGAAGACGTTCGTCGGCGAAACGCCGACGGCGCCGTGGTACGATTTGGTCGTCAGTAAACGGTTAGGTACCAGGATTAGCGGACCACAGTTTTTCGGGTTTTCGGAGAGGATGACGATGGCTGCGATTGGGTTCGCGTTGAATGGAGACGAGGAAATGTTGAAGCAGTGTTATTCGAAAGGATACGCGACAGATGAAGAAGACTAGGATTTTAGAGAGAAAGAGAGAGAGAGAAGAGCAAACGTTTATTTTCTCCGCGTAGCGCATACAATGTAACTAAAACGTCAAAGACCAATGAAACGAGGTTGGTCACATCAAACCTGTGTTCCTATAGAATCTAGCATTACTTCTACATACCTATCAACTCTTCCTAATAAATCCTTCCGCAAAACTTAGCTCTCGGATACGTCTCTTTCAACTCCGGCCACATTACAAACACGACGTCCGCCAACCGCAAACTATAACACAATCTCCCACTCAAGCTCATCCGTTTCGTCCTCGAGACACTTTCCACGTACATAACTTTACATCGACGATTAAACCCAACAATCTTCCCAACAAAACACGCCGTTATCACCGGGATGCACGTCCCCGGTCCGTTCGCCAATATCGCGTCTGGTTTTGTTTTCACGTACACTCTCACGGAAGCCCAAAACGCGTTTAAAGTTGTAAAAATGGACGTGAAGTAGCTCTGACCAACCTCTCGAGCTCTCGGAACGAAATGATACCGGGATAGACCTTCTTTTTCGCGCTCGAATCGGTCGATTTTCGGTGTACTCGTGATATCGGACGTCGCGAAGACGTACTCTCTGAGCGGGAACAAATTGGAAAATTTGGTCGAAAACGAGCGCAAAACGGTCAACATTTCCGCGGTGTGACCTCCAGAGCCTACGATTATCAACAGATTCGCGCCGCTCTTTTTCTCCACCTTGCGAGAAGGACGCGTCGCGACATTCAAAACTCGCAGAAAGAGGAAGAGAGACAAGAGAGAGAAAAGAAGGAGGACGTCGAGCGTCATTTATTTTCGCATCTTCTGACGAAAAAAAAAGACAGTTGAAAATAATGAACGAGTATTCTGCGTCGATTCTGGAACCGCTCTTGGCGTCCTTTGTCGTCTCGATGGTGTCGCTCGTCGCGGTCGGTGTCGCCCCTCTCTTGAGTTTTGTCCGCGACACCGCTTTTACTTCTGCCAAGGAAAAGAACAGGGGAAGTTCGAAAGCAAATTTTGCCAGAGAGTTGGCTCTGTTTGGCTCCGGCGCGCTGCTCGCGGACGCGTGCACGCACGGCGTGCCGAACAGTTTTGGGAATGAAAAGCACAAAGAATTCGCCGGTTCGTGTTTTCTCGTCGGTGTTTTGACGTTTTATGTTCTGGATTGTTTCATTCGATCCAGGGTTAGTAAAGATGTTGGTACTTCTGCAACCACTCAGAAGAGGACAACTCGAAGCCAAAATCGAAGCCGAGAGAAGAACGATGACGTTCATCATCATCACCAGCATTCGGTTTCTTCTGCCGGGTGGTTGAACTTGTTCGCGGATGGTTTGCACAATTTTACGGACGGTATTGCCTTGGCGGTCTCTTTCAAAAAAGGAGGACGAAAAGCCGGCGTCGCAACTTCGACGGCGTTGGCCACGCACGAGTTGCCGCAAGAGATTGGCGATTACGGCGTGTTGATAAACTGTGGGTTTTCGCATGAACATGCGTTATGGTTTAATTTTTTATCTGCGACGCTTTCTATAGTTGGAACCGTATTTGCATGGCACATTGGGAATGTGAGTGAGAAGTGGGAGGTTGGATTGGAGGCGTATTGTGCAGCCGGGTTCGTGTTCGTGTCGATATCGCAAATCGTGACGGTGTCCGCAAAGGAGGAAAAAAATAATAACAGAGGTAAGAAGAGGTCGTACGCGAGAGATGTGATGAGCGTGCTATTGGGCGTGTTCGTCGTGTACCAAGTGCACGCTGTGCTTGGGTGTTGTGGAGGTCACGAGGAAGGACATCACCGCGACCATCATCACCACCATTCTCACCACGACGAATATTGAAAATAGGATAAAAGAAGAATTGTAATAAAAGTAGCGGTATCATTCGTATATACGTACCATGGTATGTAGGTATGTAAGTAGTTATATATATAGTTATATATATCGATAATAGAACACATCATCACGAAAAGAAAACCATCGTGATATTCTTAAACTCGTCCGCCGTGCACGTGTTTGCAATCGGGATTTTTCATCTGGTCGAGCTCTTCCACCTCCGGTATAACCTCTGGATATACAACCTTCACTACCGCTTCTAATTTCTCGTACTCCCCTCTCGCTTTCCCAGCCTTATTCATGAACGAATTAATTCTATCATAATCCAAAGCCCCTTTCTTCCTTTGCTGTTGCACTCTAAGTTCGTGACACAACAAATTCACCCGTAATTCCTTCAGTCTCGCCACCGTCGCCGCTCGATTATCTCTCGATTGCGTCCATTCCGCGTGCATTTGCTGAATATGCTGCGGCACTTCTCCCCCAGCAAAATCTGTCCCACCAATATCTCCGCCTTCCATGAATGCTTTTTCCTTATCCAAGCCAACCATCGGCTGCGCGCTTCCAGCTCGCATCCCACCAGACACCAAACACACGTCCGCTTGCCTCTTACATTCCTTCGCTTGCATCGCGCACCACTGCCCTTGTTCTCGTCCTGGCATCGTCGCTGAATTCCAGTCGCCAATGTACACGCCCATCACGATCACGCAGAACGTGTACGCTAAAAATGTCGTCACAAACCGTTTCTTGTCCATCACCAAGCGATCGAGCCAATCGTAAATGGCCATTCGAGCGTTGTATTGATTATCTTTCCGCTGTTGCATCGCGGCGAGTTGCGCCGAAGCTTGGGCAACCGTGTTGGCCTCTTCGTCCCCTTTCGCTTTGTTCGCGGCGGTCGCGCTAAACATCGAAAGTTCGGCGTTCTTATTGTTATATGTTGTTATTATTATTATCCTTTCGCGGTGCTTCCTCTTTCTCTTGTTTTTCGAAGCGTGTGGTGTTTTGGTCGTCCTTTTGGGACGAGTCGAAGCGACATTTTTCGATTTGTTTTTTTTTTTTTCATTATATTTTTTCGAAAAAAAAACTTAAAAAAAAAACAAAAATTCGATACCCTAAACGAACGCGCGCGAGACAAACAAAAAGTGGTTTCATTTTTGAAAAGGGGGAGGAAACGAATAAAAATGCCACATTTTTTGTGCGTGTGTGCTCGTCTCGTTGTGTGCGCGTGCGCGTGTCGAAGTGTTTTCATCATCGATCATGGGCGCGTTGAAGCGACTGAAAAAGAAGCTGACGAGAGGAGGAAAAGGAGGGAAGACGTTCGACGGCACTCCAAAGGCGAGAGTGGCGCTCGGCGACGCGACGAATGTACACGTCACGGCGAGGGATTTTGGAAAAGAAGAAGGAGAAAAGACCCACGACGTTGTTGTTGTGAGAACGCCGGGGAAGAAGAAGACGGCGACGAAACCGTTTCGGACGGCGGACGTGACGACGAACTCTGCTCTGGACGATACGACGACGACGACGACGACTCGAGGAGGCGCAGCGCGTTTTACCGCGGTGGAGATTTTCGAGGACGAGGATCGAGGCGTCTCGACGCCTTCGATCGATTCGCCCGAATTGAAGGCACCTCCGCCGTCGTCGGCGTCGTCGTCGTTTTCGTCGCCGAAGTCGTCCTCCAAATCGGCGTTGGACGCCTGGGCGGATGCCTTGGTCGGTCGTGGCGATGAAGAAGTCAAGGAAGAGAAAGTAGCGGGAACAACGCCGACGAAAAACGACTTTGAAGTGGAAGAAGACCGTCTTGGTGCCTTCTCGAGCGATGCCAACAATGTCGACGTCGTCGCCGAGTCGCCGATAGTGTCGTACGAGTTGAGCGACAGCGAGTGCGACTCACCGATGTGTGTCGCAGAGGAGAGAGTTTTAGGAAACGTTGAGTCTGTGAACGATGAAACGGAGGATGGAGTAGAAGACGCGTTAGAATCGTACTTGTTCACGCCTCCCGCGGTGCCGACGAAGACGACGAACATAGAAAGAGTAGACAAAGAAACGCCAGAGGAGAAGAAGAACACGCAATCCGCGAGGCTGTCCTCGTCCATGTGGGATATCAATTCGACGAAGGAGAAAGTAGATATGAGTTTCATGAAGAACGCGAGCGCGATGGACGTCGCCATGGGTGCGGGCGTAGCCGCGGTCGTGTTCAATTTTTTTATGCCGTCGTTTTTAAAGGCGTCATTTTGAGCACCCTTTCAAGAGAACGAAAAACGCGCTGAGCAAGCGAAGGGTACGAGTTCGAGACAAAAGGGAGAAAGGTTGATGTTATTACCCAACCTTACCATTATTATTATTAGTATTACTACTACTGTTGTATACAAGCACGAACGACTACGTTACGTATTATTCTACGCTCTCAAACGTTATTATCTTCTACAATCTGGGATCTTTCTCTTGCCGGACTTCTTACTATTTCTGCTTCCACTTGCGTCGAAGCCGTCTCGGCATCTTTCTCAATCGTTCCTTTCATCATCAGCAAAAAGAATCCGCAGACAAACCACATGCTAAAAGCTACATTAAATGCGCTTTGTCGCCCATTAAAAACGACAATCAAACCTGCTATGAATACCGGGCCCAGACCTTTCCCGATGTCGTCCACTTGGGAGTAACATGCGAACACCGAGCCTCGAGTTTCCGGCGGGTTGATGTTCACCAACACCGCTCGCACGTTCGGTGGCGTCAAGGAGCACAATACTCCAGTCACAAAACACGAAAAGTATAACAGAGACTCGGAAGGCCCGAAATACGTCGAATTGACGAAGTAATACGATGGCAACGCGCCGAGCATGGTACTCAAACCCATAAGTAAGGCCACCGAACTTTTGTCTCTGTTGTACAAACGTTGTCCCCAAACGCCACCTCCAATGACGCCAATGGCACCGCCTAAACCGAATAAAGTCACCGCTGCGGTACCCTGACCGACGGTCAAACCTCGGTTGGCGTGTAAATAATCCACAAAATATGCGTTCAAAACGCCCCACGGGATTGTACCGAACACGCCTTGGATGAACACCAACACGTTCGTTTTCACTCGCAATTGTCGCTTGAGTTTCTGCACGTCCATTTTACCCGAGTATATTTCAATATCCGAGGCCGATATTTGCGAAATAATGTCCTCGTTTTCGTCTCTCTTACTACTATTATCGTCGTTGCTATTCTTCTCCGGTGTTTCTTCTTTCGCATTCTTTTTTTTTCCTTCTTTAGTTGCTACTTTGTCTAATTCTTCCTCTTCTTCTGTTAGGTGACCGAAATGGTTCCCTTTCACCTTGACATCCATCCCACCTCTCACCGGTTCATCCACTAACATCCACGTCAAAAACGCAAAAAACACTGCCGGTGCCGCGCTCACGACAAACGGTACCTTCCACCCGTATTTCGGCCCAACCGCTCCAGACATGATTTGCCCGAATGCGATCCCGGCGCCCGTAGCTATGGTAAGAAACGACGCCACTTTCGCTCTCGTTTTGTGGCTGAATAGATCCCCGCACAACGAGAATAAAAGAGGCAAACATCCCCCGACGGCAATCCCGGTCATCGCTCTCAAGAAGAACAACTGCCAATATTTGGTCACCCAATACGTCGCTAAACACGGTCCTTCTCCAACCAGCGTCGTTACGAACAACAGTCGCACTCTGCGCGTCGTCTTATCGCACCACCATCCGATGATTAAACTCGCTGGCGATCCGACCACGAAAAATGCCATTTGCAACCACCCGGCGAGTTTCACGTCCTTCTCTCGTTCCGTGAACCCAAACTCCTCCGCTGCTTGCGAAAGGTTCGGCGCCAACAAGTTTTGGTCCGCGTATAAGAACGCAGAGGTGATCGTCATCAGAAACACCGAAAAGTACCGCTTGTTTTTGCGTAACGACTTTGACGACGACGACCAGCGATTCGTCTCGTCGTCGTCGTCGTTCCTCTGACGACGTTCTTCTCCGTCGTCGTCTCTCGCCGCCGCGGAAGAAACCATCGTCGTCGTCGTCGTCTCGGCGCGCGTCATCAAACCGCGCGTGATGGAACACGATTCGTTCGACGATTCGTGCGCGAGAGAGGACCCCAGGGTTGTGGATGCGGATGCGGATGCGGATGAGGAGAGGGACATGCGCCGCTCGTCCGACACGCACACACACGCACGCACACACGCACGCACACACACGCACGCACGAACACGCACTCGCGATCACTCAGAGAGAAAGAAACGCGTTTTTACGGACGAAAGAGTGGCGAAAGATATCGACAAAACAAAAACACATTTTTACCTCATCATTGGGGAAAAAGAAAAGAGGCATTTGAAAATGCATTTCCAATTCCCCATATCATAAAGGTGCGCGCTAACGCGCTTTTATTGTGTCGCGAGGAGACGAAGAGAGGATATGCACAGAGCCGCCGCTCGAGCGCTCTTTTCTTCTTCTTCGTCTTCTTCTTCTTCTTCTCGCGCATTGCCTCAAAAAAGTCGTCGTCCACAACACTCTTCTATTACTAAAGGATCTTTCGCGTTGAAAACGTTTGCTGGCGTCTTCACGACGACCTGTTGTTCTGCGGTCGCGTTAAGTTTTTGGTCCTCCCGGGGAGTAAAGTTGGTGTCCATGTCGAGCGGCGTTTCCAATGGAGGAGGGGAATCGTTTACCGAATACGCGAGACCACCACCGATTGTGGTCGAAACAACGGGAGGAGGAGGAGGAGGAGGAGCAGGACCACCTCGAAGATGCGATAAAGCGATTATTTTTTTACACGGACTCGGAGATACCGGACGAGGGTGGTCGGATATCCCGAATCAATCGTCGCTCGGGGAGATTGAAAACGTTCGTTGGGTGTTCCCGAATGCCCCGGTGATTCCCATCACGCTCAACGGAGGGATGGCCATGCCAGGATGGTTCGACATGAACGCGTTAGAACGAGACCATTTAATCGACGATAAAGAGACGATCGAAAAAGCCAGTCGATACGTGGATTCGCTGATAGAAGAGCAAATGGACAAAGGCATTCCAGCGAAGAATATCGTCGTCGGCGGATTTTCGCAAGGCGGCGCTATAGCGTTGACGCACGCGATGAAGAGCGAGCACGAGATTGGCGGGTACGTTGGGTTGAGCACGTATTTGCCGATGGCAGATTCGTATAGTAAAGGTGAGAATGGGAAAAGTGGTGTCAAAGTATTTCAGGCGCACGGGACGGCTGATCCTGTGTTGAGGTTTGACTACGGGACGTCCTCGAGCGAAAAGTTGAAAGCGTTGGGGATGGATGTGCAATTCGAGAGTTACGGAGGCATGGCGCATTCTGCGTGCGCCGAGGAGTTGGACGATTTGAAAGACTTTTTGAGCGGAAAGATATTTAATAAGTAGACATTACCTGCGTAGTAGGTATGGTACTGTACCATGATACTAATATTGATACAACAACAAGGTTTTTATCTTTAGTCAGCTTATTTCTTGCCACTAACACTACCCGGAGACTTTGTGACTTTCTTCGCGTCGTCGCGTTCCTCTACTTCTTTCTTCTCTTTTTGCCTTTGTGCTTCAGTCTCTCCCAGTTTTGTCGTCATCGTTGCCTCGGTGACGCCAGATGATTTACACAGCTCCCGCAACGCGTCGTTTTCGCACGTCAATCGACTAATTTCTTCTTGCAACTCGCCTATCGTTTTCAATTTTCTCGCTCTCGAACGCGCCGCGGATTGTCTGTTTTTATACACGCGCTCTTCTCGTCGACGATTCTTCTCCTCTTCCGTCTCCGCGTCGGTAAAATTATGCGCACGACGGCCTTTCTTACGCGGCGGAAGCGCAGATTTGATGCCGCCCGGCGTGACGATTAAGTTTATGTCTTCTTTCGTCAGCTCGACGATTTGGTTGTTGTCGATTTCCACGCGCGGGACGTTGGTTTTCGACACTATGCGTTTCTTCTTCTTCGTGACATTCTTATTCCCTTTATCCTCGTCCGTCTCCTTCTGATTATTCGCCCTCTTCGTGTGTCCATCGACCGCGTCGTTATTTCCATTGCTACCATTCCCACTTCCAACAAAAGTACTCATCATCTTTGCGATTTCAGCGATATTGTACGAAGTCATGGGGCTTGCGTCGTGCGCCGCCATTTGCTCCACGGACGGCGCGTTCGCCGCGTTGGTGAGGCCTAACACCTTCACGAGGTCTTGCAACGATTTTTGCGCCATAAACAAAGACGACGTGATCGTTCTCCTCGGATCAATATTACTACTACTACTCTTTCTCTCTGTCATTGCACCACCCATCGTCGCATCCCCAAACGTGTTTCCATTCTTAGTGTTGTTACTCTTGGCGTTTCCTCTAACTGTTTTTCCCGCGTCGTCGTCGTCGTTCCGAATCGTATTATTCCCATTCGTAATCTTTGCCCACGCGTCGTCGATGCTCGCCACATCGCCTCCGGGGTCTCTCCGTTCCGTCGTTTTTGTTTTCTTCTTCGTTTTCTTCGCTTTCATCGGTTCTCCTTTCCTCTTTCCTTGCCCTTTCCCGGTATCCGTCCTCTCTCGAAACGCCACGCGCAGACTTTCCTTCAACTCATTCTTCCCGAATTCGCCGTCGAAAGGAAACCCCAAGTGCGCTAAATCTCCCGATTTAATCGGATCGTCGTCGTCGTCGTCTTCCTCGGGGTTCGACGATTGCGATTTCGAGAGGCTGTTCGACCTTTTTTTCTTCGGACCGAGCGCGTTGTTGTTCCCTTCGTTCGACGCGTCTGTTTTGAACAAGCTTTCCAATTGCGCGTCGAATTCTTCCAATCCGACATCCGACACGGACACGCCCAATCGATCGACGACGTCGGACGACCACCTCTGCAGCGCCGCGTTTTGTTGGCCGTCGTCATGGTCGTCGAGAGGACCCAACGCGATGTCTTCTTCTTCTTCTGCTTCTTCTTCTGCTTCCAGTATCTTTTGTCTCAGCTTTTGCGCCGCTGCCGCGACATCATCGGAGGCTTTAGTAGTGCTCGTGTTCTTCGTCTTTCTTTTCGGGGGCATTTTTCTCTCTCTCTCTCTCAGAATGAATCCCCCCTTCTTCTTAAATGAAAGAGAGCGCGTTTGGATGTACACACAAAAAAAAAGCCGAGGAACGCGCGCGAAAACACCCTCTTTTTCTTCGTCTTCGTCTTCGTCTTTTCGTCTTCTTCCAAAAGAGCGCTTTCTTTGCGCGCGTAATTTGTGTGCGTTTTGCGTGTCCTTTTTAATTTTGAGCGCGAAGCAGCACTTTTTTTTTTCTTTTTTTTTTCGATTCTTTTTTTTTCTTTCTTTTTGAGAGAATGGAGATTTTTTGTGTGTCTCTCTCCCACTCCTCTCTTTTTTTTTTTGGCAAAAATATTCTGAGTCCACCAAATGCAATAGTTGTCCACCGTTAGGGTTTCTTAGAAAAAAACAAGAGTATTCTTTTTTCATTAC
>MDSZ01062084.1_pt1 | contig 11144 bp, 15 predicted proteins | sample 811201 | NCBI WGS metagenome assembly MDSZ01 (sample SAMN05326647, study PRJNA326480) | marine metagenome | isolation source: seawater | place: Indian Ocean: North | collected 2010 | reverse complement strand
TGCATCAACATTTGATTTGCTCCACGCAGGTCATGTAGCAATGCTTTCAGAAGCAAAAAATGTTTGTAATTATTTATTGGTCGGGTTGCATGTAAATCCAAATGCAGAACGCAAAGAAAAAAATAAACCAATACAAACGTTAGTAGAACGATACACACAGTTAAAGGCAATCTCGTATGTTGATGAAATAATTCCTTATCAAACAGAGAAAGATTTACTAGATATTTTAAAGTTATACAACATTCACATAAGAATTATCGGTGAAGAGTATCGCGATAAAGATTTTACTGGTAAAAATTTAGATATGGAAATTTACTACAATAAAAGAAGGCACGATTTTAGTTCGAGCCTTCTTAGAAAACGAGTCGTGGTAACCGAGCTTGAAAAAAGCGAATCAACAAAGCTGGAAAACTCAAAGATTAGTAATATGAGCAGATGATCCAAGTTCGTTTACTGCATAGACCATTGTTCTGTTATCATTGAAAGGTCTTGCAAAATCTACCACTTCAAAAAATGTTTTAAATTCTTTGCGGATACGGTTTGCCCCCTTTCCTCGTACCGCAACAAAGTGTGTTCTGTTTTCGTAAATTGTTTTCTCGTAATCAGTTTGAAAATTAAACATTAGTAAGTCTCCCCTGTAAAAATATTAACTGGATTTTCCCAGCTGTAAAATGCTTCTCTTACTGCAGCCCTTTCTGCCTCGATCTGTGCTGGTGTTCTGTTTGCCTGTGCCTTCTTGTATTCTTCAATAAATTGAGCTGTTTCGATGTCTCTTGTATTATCTGCATATTCTTTTTGTTCTGCAGTAATAAAACCATTTTCAAAGAATTGCTCTACAATATCTTTTGGTGGAACGCTGTTGTTGCTGATCCATCTAATCACATCACCGTCAAAGTAAGTATTTGTTTCGAATTTTTCTTGAGTATTGTAAGTCATTTTGAACCTCTCTTAGTTTATATATACAGACTATCAAATGGCATATATTATGTCAATACAATATTTACAAATAATTACAAAAAAATACAACTCTTTGACCATTCAAAATTTATGCTATAAATATACATAGACACAAGATATGGTGGATAGCATGAATGACAGTATAGATGTTGATACTGAAGCAAAAAAACGAGGACCTAAGGGACCATCTAAAGCCTTGAATGATAAAGATTTTATGCAACTTCTTAACATGATTCGTATACAATGTACCCAAACCGAATGTTGTAATGTTTTGGGTATGTCAGATACCACATTAAATAGAAGATTAAAGGAACGTGGGTACGAAAATTTTGAAGACCTCTATAAAAAGCATAACGATGAAGGCAAAATGTCATTACGCAGAATGCAATGGCAAGCAGCAGAAAATGGAAATGCAACCATGCTAGTTTGGCTTGGGAAACAGTATCTTCGTCAACGTGACAGATTAGATGCTGAAGTTACTGGTAAAGATGGTGGCGCGATTGTAACAAAAATAGAGCGTGTAATTGTCGACCCTACAAATACAAACGCCTAGATGGGCAAATCCTTTATTAACTGGTGATTTAGGTAAACCGAGATACAGAGGTGCGAAAGGTGGACGTGCATCTGGTAAATCTCATTTTTTTGCAGAAATGATTATAGAACGGATGTTAAGTTATCCTGATTCAAAAATTATTTGTATTCGAGAAGTACAAAAATCACTAGAATTTTCATCAAAACAATTATTACATGATAAAATAGAAGCACTAAATGTTGGTCATTATTTTGAAATACAAAAAACAAGAATTACCTGTGTGCTTGGCACTGGAGTAATTATTTTTCAAGGCATGCAAGATCATACAGCAGAAAGTGTAAAATCGCTTGAAGGTTTTGATGTTGCTTGGATTGAAGAAGCTCAATCATTATCAACGAGATCATTAGAATTGCTTGATCCAACACTAAGAAAAGAAGGTTCTGAAATTTGGTGTAGCTGGAACCCAAACAAAGAGGACGATCCAGTAGAACAATTATTCAAAGATAATAATAATGCTGTTTTGGTTCATGTTAACTACATGGACAATCCTTTTGTTACAGAAGCAACAAAAGAAATGGCTGATAGGATACGAGGTCAAAATCCAATAAAATATAATCATATTTGGCTTGGCGATTATATGCGTGAGGTAGAAGGTGCTCTTTGGAATGCAGATGATATTCAAAAATGTAGGATTGAAGCAGATCAAGTTCCAGAATTAGAAAGAATTGTTGTAGCAATTGACCCTGCGGTAACTGGTAAAGCCACTTCTGATGAAACAGGTATTGTGGTTGCAGGAAGATCAGGTAAAAATAAGTATTATATACTTGAAGATTGTAGTTTGCGCGGATCACCAGATCAATGGATTCGTAGATCAATTTTAAAATATCACGAATATCAAGCAGACCGAATTATTGCAGAAGTAAACAATGGTGGCGATTTGGTAGAAAATCTGTTAAGAAATACAGATAGGAATGTTTCGTTTAGATCAGTTCGTGCAACAAGAGGGAAAATGCTTCGTGCAGAACCAATCGCAGCGTTATATGAAAGTGAGCAAGTATTTCATGCGGGAAAATTTACAGAGCTTGAAGAACAGATGATTTTTTACAATGGTTCTGGTAACATATCTCCCGATAGATTAGATGCCTTAGTGTGGGCTATTACAGAACTATCGCAAGTAAGCGGTTCACCAGTTTGGAGAATATCATAATGGGCATTGTTGATAATTTAAAAAATCTTTTTGCAAATAATTTACAATTTAAAGAAGCACCAAAAGTTTATATGGCAGGTCATACCTTGTATGCGCATAATCGTAGAGACGGATACAAAAGTTATGCAAAAGAAGGCTACTTAGAAAATGCAATTGTGTATCGGTGTGTAAATGAAATAGCAAATGGTGCAGCAACTATTCCAATGAAAGTATTCAATGGTGAGACTGAACTTGATAATCACCCACTTATTTCTCTGTTACAAAGACCAAACCCAACGCAAGCTGGAATTGAATATTTTCAATCGCTTTACTCTTATCTTCTGCTATCTGGAAACAGCTATGCTCTTGCAAGTGCAGTTAATCAAGTTCCGACAGAACTTTATTTATTACGTCCCGATAGAATAGAAATAGAACCAAGTGATACATCTATTCCAAAATCTTATAAATATAAGTTAAATGGGCAAGTTGCAGCACGATACGAAGCTGATCCAGTAACAGGTCAATCTGAGGTAAAACATTTTAAAACATTTAATCCTTTAGATGATTATTTAGGATGTTCTCCGTTGATGGCTGCTGCTGTTGATCTAGACCAACATAACATGATTGCTAAACATAATATTGGCTTGTTGGTAAATGGTGCAAGACCTTCAGGTGCAATCGTATTTAAACCAAAAGATGATATGGGTAATACAGCTATGTTGTCTGATGGACAGAGAGAGCAAATTTCAAGAGACCTTGAGCAACGATTTGTTGGTACAAAAAATGCAGGTAGACCAGTTTTATTAGAAGGTGATTTTGATTGGAAAGAAATGGCAATGTCACCAAAAGATATGGATTTCTTACAAAATAAAAATATGGCTGCAAAAGATATTGCTCTTTGTTTCGGTGTTCCATCACAATTGATTGGTATTCCCGATAGTCAAACTTATGCAAATGTACAAGAAGCAAGACTTGCATTATATGAGGAGACAATCATTCCGTTAGCACGAAGAATAATGAGCGATATGAATGAATGGCTCTCCCCAAGTTTTGGTGAGGAAATAAATATTCAATACGATTTTGAGAATGTACCTGCAATGACAGAAAGACGTAGACGCATTTACGAAAATGTTACGGCTGCTGTTCGTGAGGGTATTATTAGCCGTAACGAGGCTAGAGAGCGATTGGGTCTTGGACCCATAACAGGTGGTGATGAAGTATATATTGCTGCCAACTTATTTCCGTTAGGAGGACCAGATGTTGCAGAAGATAAAGGCGTTGATCCAGAAGTTGCTGGGAAAGAAGCCTATGGTGAAGAAAAAAGAGAAATCCGTAAAGACCACTTCACAACCGAAGAAGAAGCCACAGAAAGGGCGGAAGAAATAGGTTGTGTTGGTACTCATACAATTGACGATAATGGAACAACCATTTACATGCCTTGCCGAACTCACGCGGCATACGAAGATGCAATAGATGAGTATTCTAAATATTATCACGATGATGATGATGAGGATGATAAAAGAAAAAAACCAAAACGCAAAAAGCCTAAACGCAAAGACGAAGAAGACGATTACGAAGAAAAAGCAGAAAGTGATGTAGACACAAGACCAACAGCAGCAATGGCAATAAATGCAACCAGAGGGTTAGAGCTTCGTAGAAAGTTTAATCGTGGTGGTACCATGGTTGGCGTTCAAAGGGCAAGCAGCCTTAAAAATCGAGAAAGGTTAAGCCCACGAAGTGTTAGACGAATGCATTCATTTTTTTCTAGACATGAAGTTGATAAACAAGCAGAAGGTTTTAATCGAGGCGAAAAAGGTTATCCTAGTGCAGGTTTGATAGCATGGTTGCTGTGGGGTGGTGACGAAGGTCAGTCGTGGGCAAGACGAAAGACAGCTGAATTAGATAAAGCTCGTGATAAACAACTTGAATTAGAAGATCATATCACCGCAGCATATATTGAAACAAAAGCACCGATTTCTGAGGCTGTTAAAAAAGGTTTGGCAAAAAAGGTAAAAGATCATAACGAAAAACATGGTGATAAAAAAGGTAAACGTGTTACGCAGAGAATGTTAGAAGCTGTGTTTCGTAGAGGTGTGGGTGCCTACAATACCAATCCATCTTCTGTAAGGCCAAGTGTTCGAAGTTCAGATCAATGGGCTTATGCGCGGGTCAATGCATTTTTATTTGCTGTACGCAGAGGAAGATTTAGAAGTGGTAAATTCGACCTTGATTTGTTGCCTTCTGGTCACCCATTAAAAAGTAATGCTAAAAAGACAATTCAAATCGCAGCCGAATAGTACACCAATTTAATTTAATATGCCACCAAAATATGCAATAAGCACAGGCATGTAAAAAACAAGCATTGTAAATGCTAGTATAATTGTAAAATTTGTGATAAAGATTATTAAATTCATAATACGCTCCATTTTATAAAACTGAGCCACCTATTGAACAAGGTGGCTTCTTTTTAAAAGCCTTCTTAATCGTCTGCTTTTTTTGTAATTATCAACCCTGTCAAGGTTGTCTTCAAAAGAATTGAATAAATCTGCAAGTTCTTTGTAAACAATATTGTAAGCAGTTAAGGGTCTTTGGTTTTTGATACAGTATAAAAGCATATCTTTTTCATCAAACGTATCATAATAAACACGATCGTATTCATCTTTTATCAAATACATCCCTTCTAAAATATTTTGATATTCTGGTTTAGAATGTGATCGTTCTTTAATAATTTGCCATGCAGTAGAAAACGACATACGCCTTAGATGTGTATTAAATAAATTTAACATTACGCTGCCTCCTTTTTCAAAATATCGTTTGGAGATACTTTGATTGCTGATTCTAGAATGTGATCGCTGTATTGTTTGCATTCTAGGTTATCAAGTTCGGCAAGCCACTCGTCATATGTAATAACTGTGGTTGGGAATTCTTTGTAATCAATTGTATTGCTGATGGTAATGGCTGCAACAAATGCAAAAGCATCTGCAGGACTATTTAAGTCAGATACAATGTAATCATCACCAAATTTAAATTTCCATTGGTGATTTCCGTCTGCATATTTACCAGACTCACAATGTGAACCATAATTTTCTAGTACTTGTGTTTTAACAACATATTTTCTACTTAACATTTTAGAACCTCTCTTTTTGATAAGTCTAAACTATCAAATATACATATGTTTGTCAATATAATATTTACAAAAAAGTGTATTAGACGAGAAAAAAATACTATGTTATAAGGTGCTATGGGTTTTCCTGTTTACATAAAATCTTCAAGACGCAGAATAAGTATTGCAAAAGAAGTTGCCGAGGTTAATAGGATACGTTTAGGTTATGAAAGAGGTCTTACAAAAAGATTTATTACATTATTCAGAAAAACAGCCAGACAAGCAGCACATGGTCATACCAACGGAGGTACTGTTTCGTCGTATACTGTAGAATTAGAAAATGAAGTTGGTGCTATTCTGAGGGCACATTATACCGATGTAATAAATCAATTTGGTGCCAGAGTATTTGATGGTTATAAATTTGAAACACGGTTCGAAGTGTTAATAGACCAATTTTATCAACTTTTTGGTGCAGAAAAGGTGGTTTCAATTTCAAGAACAACACGAAATTTGATTCGTGGTGCAATATTGAGAGCAGAAAAAGATGCACTTGGTGTAGATGAAACAGCAAAATTAATTGTAGAACGCACATCAGGATCAATCGGAAGATCAAGAGCAGCAACAATTGCAAGAACAGAAACGCATGCCGCAGCATCTTTTGCAACACACAAGGTTACAAACGAATTGCCATTACCACATAGAAAACAATGGAGTTCTGTTAACGATGCAAGAACAAGAGACCATCACGCAGCAATGAATGGTGTTTCTGTCGGTCACGATGATGATTTCATTGTAAGGGTAAAAGGTACTGAATATCGTATGGCACACACACACGATCCACGCGGTGGTGCAATCAATAATATAAACTGTCGATGTGTTACATTATACATACCAGAAGAGGACGTTATTTTTAGGGATTAACAAACTATTCAAAAACTTGTACAACTGTGTTAAATTAAAAAAAGAGGTTACGAATGCCATTGCCAAAACCTAGATTGGGTGAAAGCAGAAACGATTTTATGGGAAGATGTCTACAAGACGATAAAATCGTATCGGAATTTGCAAGCAACAAACAGAGGTTTGCGGTTTGCAGCACACAATATGAGGGCAGTAAAATGACTGACGAAGTAATTGAAGAACAGTTTGAAGATTTAGAACAAACTGAACAGAAACTCGAGAATGGTACCTTAAATGTTTCGTTTGACCTAAAAACGTATGGCGAAGACGAAGAAAAAGGTGTTTTTACTGGTTATGGCTCGATTTTTGGGAATAAAGACCTTGGAAACGACATTGTTTTAGAAGGGGCATTTGCACGATCTATTGGCAGAAAAGGTGCAAAATCAGTTAAATTTTTATATCAACATAAACAAGACGAGCCAATTGGTGTTTTTGACGAACTGAAAGAAGATGATAAAGGTTTACGTGTTAAAGGTCGTCTTGCAATGGGAACGCAAAGAGGTCGTGAAGTCTACGAATTAATGAAGATGGGCGCAATTGATGGATTATCTATTGGGTACCGTGTAGATGAAAAAGGTTACGATTACGATAAGCGACGAAGGCGAAGAATGCTTAAGTCGGTCGATTTAATGGAGATTTCTGCAGTTACTTTTCCGATGAACCCTCGCGCAAGGGTTGATGCGGTGAAAGGTGCAGAACGCACAGTAAGAGATTGGGAACAGTTCCTTCGGGATGAAGGAAGCCTTTCTCGAACTGAGGCAAAGGCGGCTGCAAGCGCAGTTTCCAAGGCACTTGAACAGCGGGATGCTGTTAAAGAAGAACAGCCTGAAGTTCTTGAAGCAATTGATCGCTTCACAAACATCTTAAAATCTTAACTCTACGAAAGGTGGAAAAAATGACAGAAGAAGTCAAAACTGCCGTAGACGCGATGGCGAGTGCCTTTGAAGAATTTAAAAAGGTAAATGACGAGCGTTTGGCAGAAATTGAAAGCAAGGGGGAAGCAGACCCACTTGTTGAAGAAAAGCTTGCTAAGCTTGAAGGGGAAATGGACAAGTTTGAGACAATCAACCAGTCAATCACCCAACAACAAAAAAATGCAGAAGGCATGGAAGAAAAACTTGCTGAGATTGAAACAATGCTCAAGCGTCCTGCAAATGCAATGGATGCAAAAGACATTGATGTAAATCTAAAAGCTTGGGACACTTTTATGCGTAAAGGTGAAGATGGGCTTGATGAAATTGAAAAGAAAGCTTTGACAGTTGGTACCGCTGCAACTGCAGGTAATTTAGCACCTGCAGAGTATGTGGAAGAACTAATTAAGGTTATTACTGAAATTTCACCAGTTCGTTCTGTTGCTCGTATCCGTCAGACTTCAAATAAAGAAATTGAAGTACCAAGTAAAACTGCAACATTTGCAGCAGCTTGGACAGCGGAAACTGGTTCACGATCAGAAACAACAGGCTATACTACTTCTTTGAATACAATACCAACTCATGAGCATTATGCACTTGTTGATATTAGTTCACAGTTATTAGAAGATAGTGTTTTCGATTTAGAAGCAGAAATGAATACTGAATTTGCAGAGCAATTTGCAAAGGCAGAAGGCGCAGCCTTTATTTCTGGTGATGGTTCTAACAAACCAACAGGTATCGTGAATGGTTCTACTGTTTCATCAACAACAGCAGCAAACGCTGCATCAATTGTTGCAGATGATTTATTTGATCTGGTTCATGGCTTAAAATCAGAGTACGCAAGGTCAGCAACATTTATGATGAACCGCGCTACACTTGGAGCAATCAGAAAGCTCAAAGACACCGCAGGTCAGTATTTGTTCCAAACTGGTTTTTCTGGTCAATCAGGTCTGCCAAACACAATTCTTGGGCATCCATATGTAGAAGCACCAGATGTTGCTGATATTGCTACAACGGCAAAATCAGTTATCTTTGGTGATTATCGCAGAGGGTATATGATTGTAGATCGTGTGGCACTTGCAGTATTACGTGATCCATTTAGCCAAGCTTCATCAGGTAATGTTCGTTACATTGCTAGAAGAAGGGTTGGTGGTGAAGTAGTTCTTGCAGAAGCAATGCGAGTGCTAGAGCATCCATAAGTTTATGGTTTGGGGGGCTTTGTCCCCCCTTTCTACTAGGAGGTAGAAATGAAAATAATGATGATTAAAAATGCGGTAGGAGTTTCACGCCCAGACGGTGCGGAAACAATGACCTATGAAGCAAACAAAGAATACAATTCTTCCGAAGCATGGCAAGAAAAAGTCTTTAAGTATTTTGTTGATAATGGTTTAGCAAACGAGATAGGTGGTAATGCTCCTGTTCCAGAAACAAAAACTGATAAACCAAAACGTGCAAGAAACGAAAAAGGTCAATTGGTAGGTGATGATCCAACAACACCTGATGTCAACGAGGCTTGGGAAGGCGGTAAAGCACCAAAAAAATAAATAGGGAATGGTAGGCCATGGCTGGATTAAAAGTAACAACAGAACCAACGATTGAGCCTATCAGTATCGAGGAGGCAAAAGAACACCTTCGACTTGATGATGATGTAGATGATATTCCTGTAAAAACCTTTATAAAAGCATCACGACTTTGGGCAGAAAAATACACAGGACGTGCGTTCATAACAAGAACTGTACAACAATATCTTGACAGCACAGCATCGGTCCTTGATCCTTTGTACGAAGGGATGCGGACAGGTATTGAGACAAGGGCATATTCCAATTATATTGAATTAGCGGCTTCCCCTGCAATAAGTGTAACAAGTATAAATTATTATAATGACTCAGATACACAATCTACTTGGGCAACATCAAATTATTATGTTGATACTGTTACTGATTTGGGACGTGTTTATCTTAGGGATGGAGGAACATTTCCGACTGATCTTAGGGCTGCGAACGGTTTAGAGATAAATTACACGGCAGGTTACGGTGCTTCTAGAAGCGACATTCCTGACGATATAAGATTAGCAATGTTGCAATATATGACATTTGCTTATGAGCATAGGGGTGAACAAGAGGGTGGAACTCCTCCCATGCCACCCAAAATTCTAAGCACGTTATTAAATCCATATAAGATTATACGATTAGGAGTTCATCCCTATGCCAATATTCTGAGGACAGGGATAAGCTGATGTCTATTGGTAAAATGCGTCAAAAATTACAGATACAGAGATTTACCAAAACTCCCGATGGAGGTGGTGGGGCGACAGTTGTATTTAGTAAAGTTGCAGATATTTTCGCACGAATAATGCCAAAAGACGCAAAAGAAAATCTTTTCGGTGATCAAATGCGAGAGGTTACAACCCATGTAATAATGATTCGGTATCGTAGAGATTTAAGTCATGCAGACAGAATTGTTCAAGAACATTTTAGAGATGGTGTAAAACATACAAGAACGTTTGCAATTAAAGGAATAAAAAATATTAACAACGAATTTAAATACATGCAGATTGCAGCACAAGAAGGCGCAGGTGTGCCCACATGACAAAAATTGGTGTTATTGTTACAAGAAAATCAAGAACGAGACAACTTTTGCCACAATACCTTGATCAAGCAAAACAAATTGTTGCCGCAGGTGGAAACATGGTACGCAATACTGCTGTTCAGTCTATTCAATCGCATCAAAGTTCTGGAAGGGTTTACGAAAAATATAATCCGCGAAGAACTCACACGGCATCAACTGCAGGCAATCCACCGAATACAGATACTGGTTTTTTGGTAAATAATATTCATGTTATTATTGATCCTGATGGGTTGGGTGCAGATGTGGAAAGTCGCGCTGATTATTCAGAAGCACTTGAATTTGGAACAAGTAAAATGGGCGCACGGCCTTTTTTACAACCTGCGTTAGAAGAAAACAGATCAAAAATAAGAGCAATGTATAGAAGAATGAAGGCGAGAACGAGATAATGTCTTTACATTCTTTTCCTCTGCAACAGGCTATATTTAGCACTTTAGATGGTAATACCACAGGATTATCAGGTGCATCTGTATCTATTTTTGATAATGCAGATGAAAGTACTGCATATCCTTATGTTCTTATTGGTGAAGAAACTACAGCAAATAATGGCACAAAAACATTAGATGGAATTGAACACACTCTTACAATTCACGTTTGGTCTCAATATCGTGGATTACGAGAGATTAAAGAGATTATGCAATCAGTCTATACGAACTTGCATAATACTGATATAACTGTATCAGGTGCTTCACTGGTGAATGTTCGACAAGAGTTTTCGACAACGCTAGTGGAAAATGATAATTTAACACGGCATGGGGTTATGAGATTTCGTGTCGTTGTGTTTGACAGCTAAAGGAGTAAAGACATGGCGGCACAAAAAGGTTCAGCCCTACTTTTAAAAATTGGTGCAGATAATACGGCTGCATCAGGTTC
>MDSZ01228113.1_pt1 | contig 11145 bp, 8 predicted proteins | sample 811201 | NCBI WGS metagenome assembly MDSZ01 (sample SAMN05326647, study PRJNA326480) | marine metagenome | isolation source: seawater | place: Indian Ocean: North | collected 2010 | reverse complement strand
GAAAAGCTGGAAGATTCCGCATTGGAGCTAACCATTCTCTCGGTTCAGTAAGAAAGCGCTCAAAAGGAAGCCCTTTCTCAACCGCTTTTTTGGCCATTAATAATGCTTCGTTTGTCTTCCCCTCTTTCAACAAACAAAGTGTGGAAATAAAGGTTTTCTCAGCAGGATCGGTATGTTTTTTTCCATTTTTAAGCTCAAAATAAGCCTTGTCTAATTTCCCCTCGGCCAAAAATCTAAAAGCATTTCTTTCGCGATCATGTTGACCAAATAAAAAAGAACTCAAAAAAATTAAAATGAATAAATGGGAACGAGAAAGTACTGCCATACAAAATTAGCTATTCATAATCTGCAACTCTGTCACAATAAAAATCACGATATTCAGTTTTTAATTAAATTCTGATACCAACCTTTTTAGTAATTTGATTGGTAATATCAGATAATTCTTGATCAACCCTAATATGAATTGCCTCATCTTTATTAGGTTTCTCAAGTGCTTTAAACTGACTTTCTAGAAGACCGGAAGGCATGAAATGGTTTTTTCTTTTTGCCATCCTTTCTGCAATTAATGACTTGGACGCGTGTAAATAGACTAGTTTAATTTCGTACTGATTTACTTTAAGAATATTTCTGCTTCGTTTGGACAAAGCAGAACATGTTATTACACAATTTTTTTTCTCAAATAGATTCTTTTCCATTTCTTTTCTGATAGATTTCAACCAAGGAATTCTATCACTTTCGGTCAGCGGCAACCCACTGCTCATTTTTTTTATATTTTCTTTACTATGGAAAGAATCCCCTTCGATAAACTGAAAGTCTAATATTTTTGAAAGTATTTTTCCGATGGTGCTTTTCCCTGATCCACATACACCCATTAAGATAATAATCATTTATAAAACTCAACAGATTAAATAGGAATTATAATCCAATATTCGAAATTAAAACAAACATTAGATAATCATCAATCTGATAAAAAGTTTGTATGAACAATTCTTAAAATCCGAAGCCTTTAACTTTTGTTCGAATCCTCATTAGATACATGTCGGCTGTTATATAAAGGGTTAGACCATCATCACCAAATGCACAGTTTGCGGTTCTTTGTCCGGTAAGAATAGTTCCAAGATGCTTACCCTCAGGCGAAAAAACTAAAACCCCTCCAGGCCCGGTTGCCCAAATATTTCCATTTATATCCACCTTCATCCCATCGTTTCCACCTTTGCGATCTGGGTGTTTTTTTCGGTATTCAGTGGAATCAAAAAATATTTTACCCTTCTTTACTAAACCGTTTTTATTTAAAGGATAAGACATCCATATTGGTCGCGGACCATGTGAATTGGCAATATAAAGTGTTTTCTCATCAGGAGATAAAACAATACCATTTGGTCGCTCAAGTTCTTTGCTCACAAGCTCAACTTTACCATTACCCCTAAGTAGAAAAACTCCCTGATATTCGATTTCTCTTTTTGGATCTTTTTCTTTTTTTAGTAATCCGTATGGAGGATCAGTAAAATAAAGTTCACCTTTTTGATTATAAACAAGATCGTTGGGACTGTTAAATTTAGATCCTTTGTAATGACTAGCTAACGTAATGAACTCCGATTTTGGATTTTGAGTGGATGATTTCATACGAGCTACCCTACGATCTCCATGCTGACATAAAATTAATCGGCCTTGTTCATCAAGTGTTAATCCATTTGAACCAGACTCCCCGGCTCGACCTTTCGGTGCAGTAAATCCAGAAGGATCTAAATAAACACTGGCTCCTTCCCCTTCTTTCCATTTGTAAACCTTATTAGCAGGCACATCAGAATATAAAAGAAATTCACCATCCTTTATCCAGACGGGTCCTTCTGACCAAATATATCCCTGTGCAAGAATTTCTATTTTTGCAGTTTTGGAAATAAGATCATCAATGGAAGAGTCCAATCTTTCCACACTACCAGTTGTTGGGTACTTAGCACCATAGACCGTTGAAAAACCAATGATCAAAAAGAGAAAAAAGTAATTAATCTTGGAAGATTTTTTCATAATGAAATTAGAATATATGTTATCTGAAATTAGCTGCCCAATCATGAGTATGAATCTGGCTTTCAATATGCCATTCCAAAAGTTGATCCATTAAATTTCCTTTTACTCCATTAAATGATGGATCGTCCCACAAATTTTTAACTTCATTCGGATCTTCTTTTAAATTAAATAGCTGTCCGCATTGCATATGTAAAAAATGAACAAGCTTCCACTCTTCATTTCGAATCATACTCATAAACTCAGTATCCGTTAAAATACCATCCTTAATTTGCTCGGCATATACATAATTTCGGGGAGTCCAATCTTTTCCTTCGAGAGCCGGTAATACTGACTTTGCCTCAAAGGTTGAAGGTACCTGAATCCCTGCCATCTCTAGCACTGCTGGTCCTATATCCATATGTTGGCATAAACCTTCTATGGATCGACCACCTTCAAATATATCCGGAGCCCACACAACCATAGGAACGCGTGTGACAAGATCATACATTGTCCATTTTTGACTGTGTCCATGATCAGTCAGACAGTCTCCATGATCGGAAGTAAAAATAACAATTCCATTTTCTAAATAACCATGCTTTTCCAAAGCGTTTAGAATTTCGCCAATCTTTTCGTCTATCATAGTCACATTTGCGAGATAGTACGCTCTTTGTCTATGTCTCTGTTCACGGGTTGGTTCAAGATCAAGAACAACAGAATCGTGGTCAATTTCGTTGTTATGTTTTCGAAGTCCTTTTAATGGCTCTGGTAATCCGTCTAATTCCTCTTGAGTTACATTCATGAGTGGAAGGTCTTTATCAAGATATCTTTCACTAAATCTCTTTGTTGGATCATACGGTGGGTGGGGCCCGGGGAATCCTATCTGTAAGAAAAGGGGTTCGGTTTTGGGATAAGAATTCAACCACCAAGTTGCAGTATCTCCAACAAACATATCCGGGTGCATATCTTCTGGTAATTCCCAATCAAATGCACCAAGTGCTTCTTTATAATCTGATCTTTTCCGATAAAGTTCACGCTGTTGTTTAACCAAGCCACGTGCTTTTAAAGCTTTATCCCACTCGTCGAAATAGTATCGCTCCTCAAGATAGCGATCTTTATTTTCAACAACATATCTTTCGTGAAATCCCAATGGAGTGTGATAAGGATAACTGTGCATTTTTCCAACATTCACGCAACGGTATCCACTGTCTGCCAAATTCTCAATCCATGATCTCCTCCATGAATCCGCATTCTTATAAATCCCTGTAGTATGGGGATAGTAACCAGTAAATAAGCTGGCACGGGCAGGAGCACAGGAAGCCGCAGTTATAAAACAATTTTCGAAAGATACCCCCTCTTTAACCAAACGATCCATATTAGGCGTGAACATATGATCATTCCCAAGTGCAGCAATTGTATCAAACCTCTGCTGATCCGTTATGATGAATATGATATTTGGCTTTTCCTGCATGATTACATTAAAAGTTTAAAAATTATACTGAATACCCAATCCAAAATGAAAGAAATCTTTCAACTGCTGATCCCCCATAAGAGACAAATCTCGATCAATCGCAAAACTTTGCATACCATGACCAAAAAAAGAAAGATCTTTGAGAATTTCTTTTTCAATTCCTACACTTAACGCATAAAAATTAGCTCCATTATGTCCGTCAGAAACATAATCATCATTTAATCCAAGTGTTGCTGAGAGTGTCATAGATGAATTATCGTTTAAGGAAAATTCCCTGTAAGTACTCCATTCATAAAAAATCCCCTTCGCATCCATTGAATAAGTACTATCAATTGATGTTCCAATTGCGTATGGTAAATCTTCGTAAGCTATTCCTATAGACCATTCATCATCAGACTCATCATCTTTTGAAAAAACTAGATGAGTATAGCCTGCGTAAAAAGATAAATCACCAGTCTTTTCCGACAATGAAAGATTATATTGAAGTTCGTCATAATTATGGCTTGAAGATCTTCCATACCAAACACCTCCGGAAAAATGATTATATCCGAGACTTAAAGCACCTGTCCATAATGATTTACCGTCAAGAGCATCTCGTCCTTCAGAGAAATAGCGACTTTCCCAGCCTGCATCCAAATCAATCATAAGTTCATCATGAGAATGAATAGGCTCAATATGAGATAATGAACCAGCTTCATTTGACCAGACGATAGTAAGCACTGTTAAGTATTTTAAACAAAAAAATGTTTTTCGTAATTTCATAGCATTCATAAAATTGAATTTTCTTTATCAGGCAAAGGATAAAAAGACTGGTTTAGATAACACTAATTCAATGTCCTAAATTTGTAATCTATTACAATTTTTTAAAACTATTTTGAATGAGCATACCAACCCTTCTTTTTCCCACCGTGCATGAAAAGCTTATCATCCGCACTTGCTAAAACTAACCCCACCATGGCATTACCGATAGATGAATAACCGAGATATTGATCTCCTCCAATATTTCTTTTTCCGCCAAAAAAAGAAGCTCCTCCTCTTTGTAGTCTTGTAAGTTCAAGATACGGGACCCAAGTTTCCATAACATCAGGATAGTCCTTTCTGGCTGCAGTTTTTATACCGGAAAAACCATAGATCAAGCCAATCGATGACATGGCGTGTGCGTGTCGCATCCGTCCATTTAACCGAACAAGAGAATTTGCTAGCGACTCTGAAAATCTTTGTTCTCTCCCGGCTATTTTCAATGCGGTAGCCATGGCACCGGTACGGGCTGCAATATCAGGACTCCATGGTGCACGGGAAGAATAACCCAAAGCCCCTGTTTTGGGATCGAGAGACTTTTTCACCTCTGAAAAAGAATTAGCCCAGGCATTTTCATTTATTGGCCAACCACACTTTTCAGCTAAAGCCCATGCCAGATGAGCCTGAACATTAATAACGATTAAACCCCCGCCACTATAAGGAATCGAATAATGATGGCCCATGGTTCCTTTTGCAGTTACTCTTTTAGCCAACAATTGGGAACATTTCTTTAATTCCTCAAAATAGGTCAAATCGCCAGTAGCCAATTGATACTCAGCCAATAAAATACCATTTGCGGCTGTCTGCCAATTCTTGGGTCCTTTTTTCGGATCCTTTAAAATAATACTGTTGATACTTGCTTTCGTAACAAAATCGATTGCTTTCTTAATCGCAAAAAGATGAGAAGAATCACCGTTAGCCAAAAGAACTAATCCGCAAAAAACTGTTGTATAAACATCTGCATCTCCGCCAACTCCAGGCTTCCATCTCCCATTTGATTCCTGAACATCAACCAGGTAATCAGCTATATTCGAAAGAAAGCTTTTTCTTTTGGCACATAAGATCGGCCTAGAAAAATCAAAACTTTTTGTTTTCGGTAATTCGATTAAAAGTTTGTGAGTTTCACCTCCTCGAAGTACTTCGATAGGTAATCCGGGATTATTAGATCCGGCTTTTTTATCGATAGTTCTGCCCAAAAGATTTTGTGGACCTGCTAAACCCGTGTCGGTCTTTTTAGAAAAACTGTCTGGAATTTTATTATCAATTTTGGATATTAGATCTCCAACTTTTAAACCTGCTAATTTAGCGATTCCATCTTTCCCTACATCCATCACCAGAATGTGTTTCTGTCCATCCTTAAGTCTACCCGTTGCCTCAAATACACCTAATGGAAAATCATGATGCTCACCAGACTTACTATTAACGAGCTTGGGTCTATAAACAGTATTAGCCTTAAGAGATGAGAATACACAAAGTAAAAAAAGGAATAAGGAAAATGAATTTAGCATGCCAAAAACTCTCTATGCTCTTTAGCTAAAGCAAGCTAAATCCAGATTTGCTATCTAACTTAAATTTTGGAAGACGGCAGTCAAAGTATCTTTTGCATCTCCAAAAAGCATATTCGTGTTATCTTTAAAATATAAAGGATTTTCCACACCCGAATATCCCGCTGCCATACTTCTCTTTAAGGCCACCACTGACTTTGCATTCCACGCTTCAATTACAGGCATTCCGGCGATCGGACTACTTGAATCCTCTAATGCGGAGGGGTTAACTATGTCATTAGCTCCAACCACTAATAGGATATCCACATTAGGAAGGTCTTCATTTACCTCATCCATTTCAAAAACGATGTCATAAGGTACATTCGCTTCAGCGAGCAAAACATTCATATGCCCAGGCAATCTTCCGGCAACAGGATGAATCGCAAAACGAACATTAACATCCTTTGAACGCAGAGTTTCTGTAATATCTTTCACCACATGCTGAGCCTGAGCAACGGCCATTCCATATCCGGGAACTATCATAACCTCTTTAGCATCCTTCAGCTCGAATGCCACCTCCTCAGCAGAAACCTCCGTTATTGAACCTTCGATTTCACCCATTTCTCCTGATCCACCACTGTCTGTCCCAAAACCACCAAAAATTACATTCACTAAGCTACGATTCATAGCCTTACACATTATATAACTTAGAATAGCTCCACTACTGCCAACCAGTGCACCTGTAATGATTAGTAAGTCATTCTTAAGCATAAATCCAGCCGCCGCTGCCGCCCATCCGGAATAACTGTTTAGCATGGAAACAACCACAGGCATATCAGCACCTCCAATCGCAACAATAAGATGGATTCCTAAAATCAAAGATATTGCGGTAACGATAAGAAGTGTGATCCACGCATCTTCATGACTTTGACCAATAAATTCTGAACCTAACCAAATCGAAACTGCAACCATTGCTAGGTTAATTAAATGACGGGCTGGCAACAAAAGGGGCTTCCCGCTAAGCGAACCATGTAATTTTCCAAAAGCAACTACTGAACCGGTAAATGTAACACCACCAATAAATACACCTAATAAAATTTCCACATCATGAATCAGTCGGTCTGTACCTTCCAATAACTCATAACTTGGATCCAAAAAACTGGCCATTCCAACAAGTACGGCAGCCAGACCTACAAAACTATGAAGAATGGCAACCAGTTCTGGCATAGATGTCATTTCCACCCGCTTAGCTAAAATAGCTCCAATAATTCCTCCTCCAAGCATCAAGGGAATCAATAATTGAAAGTTGTTCACTTCTCCGGAAAGAAAAGTTGCAAGAATGGCAATCGTCATTCCTACAATCCCATAAAGATTTCCCCTTCTCGCTGTTTCTTGCTTTGAAAGCCCCCCCAGGCTCAGCACAAAAAATATGCCAGAAACTAAATAGGCCATGGTGATTAATCCTTCGGTCATTCTTTACGAAACATTTTCAACATCCTTTGGGTTACTAAAAACCCTCCAACAATGTTAATGGTAGCAACAAAAATTGCCACACCGGCAATCCATGGGTTGGAACCCGATACAAAAAGCATACCTCCAATTACAATGATACCGCTAATTGCATTGGTGACACTCATCAGAGGTGTGTGCAAGGAAGGAGTCACATTCCAGACCACCATATAACCCACAAAGCAAGAAAGAACGAAAACCGTCAATTGATCAAGAAATTCATTTTCCCCCTTCCAACCAAGTGCGAGTAGAACAACTGAAAGAAAGGCGAGCAACAGTCCAGGACTGAAGAGAGATTTTTTTTCAATTGGGATAGGTTGCTGTTCTACTCTTTCATCTTCTTTATTTTTTGGTTGAACACTAACTTCAACTTGAGGCGGCGGCCATGAAAGAATTCCTTCATCTAAAACAAGTGCACCCCTTATGATCTCGTCTTCTTTATTTATAGAAAACTCTTGGGTATCTCCGAACAAAGTCACTAGCTTAACAAGATTATTTCCGAATAAACGACTGGATTGGGTTGCCAATCGTGACGGTAAATCAGTGTAACCCAAGATTGTGACTCCATGGACAGTTACACGTCGTCCTTTCTCAGTAAGCTCACAATTTCCACCACCCTCTGCTGCTAAATCGACAATTACAGAGCCTTGCCTCATGCTCTTAACCATTTCCTCAGTGATAAGAACGGGAGAATCTTTACCGGGAATCATTGCCGTTGTAATAATAACATCGACATCCTTGGCTTGTTCAGAAAAAAGTGTCATTTCAGCCTCAATAAACTCTTTGCTCATTGTCTTGGCATAACCACCTGATCCTGCTCCATCCTCATCAAAATCAAGCATAAGAAATTCGCCGCCCAAACTCTTCACCTCATCCTTTACGGCGGGACGGGGATCGAAAGCCCTAACTATTGCTCCCATATTTCGAGCCGCACCAATAGCTGCCAATCCCGCAACACCAGCTCCAATGACTAATACTTTAGCCGGAGGGACTTTCCCTGCGGCAGTTATCTGACCAGTAAAAAATCGGCCGAACTCGTATGAGGCTTCGACCACTGCCCTATATCCCGCGACATTTGCCATTGAACTTAGAGCGTCCATCGATTGAGCACGTGAAATTCGAGGCACACAATCCATAGCAATCCAGTTAATCTTTTTTTTGCCCAGTAACTTTAGTAAACTTTCGTTTCTCGCTGGATAGGCAAAGCTAATCAAGGTCGTGCCTCCATTCAACAATTCTACTTCTTCATCTGTTGGTGGATTAATCTTGAGCAGAACATTTGCTTCCGACCAAATCTCAGATTTTACATTCGATATTTTCGCTCCATTTTTTTCATAAATATCATCCGGAAAATTAGCGAGTTCCCCTGCACCACTTTCTACCCAAACTTCATATCCAAGCTTTTTAAATGAAGAAATATTTTCCGGACTGATCGCAACCCGTTTTTCCGAAGAAAGGGATTCTTTTGGAACAACTAATTTCATTAAGGCAAGTAACATTTAATTGAGTGGATCAAATAAGTGATTCTGTAAAGAAAAAGTTTATATTAAATTCTGATATCACAAGATTTTACTGCTCGTCATTTTGCAATATCTATGTACTCTTTATCCTGTTTAGTACTAGGACAGAGTTTCACCGGTGGATTATAGTTGGGAATAGTGTGTGTGAACAATCGTTCGAATACTGACTAATATACTATTATAACATAATCGAACGAAGAACCTCTTATGATGAACGAAGAAGATACCCTAGGTGCGTCCGCACAAAATCGCATTCTCTTTGAAGAACTTAACCTGAACCCACTTGTTTTAGAAGCTGTTCAAAAAGCTGGATATGAAAACCCTTCTCCAATACAGGAGCGTGCAATCCCACCTCTTTTGGAAGGATCCGACTTTATTGGAGTTGCACAAACAGGAACCGGTAAAACGGCTGCATTCTCTCTTCCTCTTTTATCAAGGATAGATCAATCTGTGAAAGCACCACAGATTTTAGTTTTAGCACCTACTAGAGAACTTGCTCTTCAGGTTTCTGAAGCTATCGAAGGCTTTGCTGAAAACCTACCCAAATTAAGAGTTGTACCTGTTTATGGAGGAACCGGATACGGAGACCAAATTAGAGAATTTAAAAAAGGAGCTCAAGTTGTGGTAGGAACCCCAGGTAGAGTTATGGACCACATAGAAAAAGGATATCTTAAATTAGATACCCTACAAGCTCTTGTTTTGGATGAAGCCGATGAAATGTTAAGCATGGGTTTCATTGATGATATTGATTGGATCCTAGAACATACACCAGAAGACAGACAAACTGCTCTCTTTTCTGCCACTATGCCTAAACCAATTCGAAAATTAGCGGAGAAGCACCTTTCGAGTCCTGTTGAAGTAACAATAAAAGTTAAAGCAGAAAACTCTCCAAATATTAGGCAAAAATTTATTAAAGTCAGGCAGCATGAAAAAAAAGATATGATCTTTAGGCTACTTGAAATCGAAAAAATTGATGCCATGCTCGTTTTCGCTCGAACAAAAAACTCTACCATGGAAATTGCGGAAAGATTACAGGGTAAGGGATACTATGCAGAACCTCTCAATGGTGATATGCCACAAAGTTTAAGAGAAAAAACAGTTGACCGATTAAAAAGGGGTAAAATCAATATTCTGGTTGCCACGGATGTGGCTGCACGTGGGCTTGATGTGGATAGAATTTCTCATGTTTTAAATTACGACGCACCTTTTGATCTAGAATCTTATACGCATCGGATTGGCCGAACTGGTCGGGCGGGACGTGAAGGAGATGCAATCATTTTCGTTACCAACAAAGAGATGCGCATGCTAAATGCAATCGAACGCACTCTCAAAGTACCCTGCGAACAATACATATTTCCAACTCTCGAAGAAATGAATGAACGAAGAGAGGAGGAATTTTTCAATAAAATAGAACTAGGGATGAAAAACGACTTATCAGACTACCGAAAAGCACTTCAAAGATATGTTGAAGAGTCAGGTAAAGACACTCTTGATATAGCTGCTTCTCTAGCATTTCTTGAAGCAGGAAAAAAAGGTCTAAAATATGAAAACATGCCGGTTTTAGAACCTTCTAAATCCAATAAACGAGATAATAACCAAAGAAGGCATCGTGATAAAAGAGAACTATTTGTAAAAAAAGAAGGAAGATCAGAAAGAAAGTCTTTCAAAGATGAAAATTTACAAAGTTATAAATTGGAAGTGGGCGAATATCACGGTGTACAAAAAGGAGACATTGTTGGTGCAATTGCCAATGAAGTAGGACTCGACCCTAGAAATATGGGGAAAATTAGAATGTTTAAAGATCATACTTTCATAGACCTACCCGCTGACATGCCCAGGGAAATATTTGAGACACTAAAAACAGTTTGGGTCCAAGGACATCAACTTAATATCTCAAAAGACAAAGGTCGTAAACGATCGGGTGGAAAAGGAAGCAGATTTAATAAAAGCTTTGGCAAAGGTGGAAAACGATTTGCTAAAGGAAGCGATTACAAGAAAAAATCAAAAAACCGCTTTAAAAACTAAAAGTTTTACTTTTTTGCAGTTACCCAACGTACGGCATTTCCAAGCATATCCAAATATTCCTTGGTGGACATGGTAGAATTGTGATGACCAATGGTGGTTGCAAAAACTTTTCCTTTGCCGTGAGTATTTACCCATACGCAGGCTTGTGGCTCTTTAGGTGCTTTATTTTCACCATTATTCCCATATGCAAGTACTTTCGTCCCTTCGTAGACTTGCTGAACATTGTAGAGTTCACCTTCAGGAGTCATCCAACCATCCGGCATATCTTTCATGATCGGATGGTTACCATGCTCTTTTGTTTTATTAATCTTTATTGGAGCTTTTGGCCCATGCCCTT
>MDSZ01216657.1_pt1 | contig 11146 bp, 4 predicted proteins | sample 811201 | NCBI WGS metagenome assembly MDSZ01 (sample SAMN05326647, study PRJNA326480) | marine metagenome | isolation source: seawater | place: Indian Ocean: North | collected 2010 | reverse complement strand
TTCTGGAACACTGGTCAATAACACCAATCTTTACATCTTAGGGGGAGTTATCGCTTTCCTACTACTTGCTGTATTGATTGCTCAAATTAGTAGACAGGCTGCTCGCCGAAGCGGTAGAACGATGTTGACCGATCAGGCCATGGAAGTCATCATGGCAGAGCGAGCCTCTGAAGAAGAGCAACGACGTCAACAGTGGGTCGACTATTATGTCCAGACTGGCGATTTAGCCAAGGCCAAAGAGTTGGGCTGGGAAGACCCCGCAGACCTTCCTCAATGGAAACAACATGAAATGGCTCAAGCAGCAGCAGCTGATGCTGCGATGCCGACGATGTTAGATCTCGATGAATTAGATCTCTAACTGAATAACTTCAGTCGGATTGTAGTGCCGGGGCATTATCTGAACCTTCGACTTGAACGGTAGTATTGTTGTTGAATGTTCAGTTCAAGTCTGGTTCAAATCCTTTTGATTTGTAGTGCCGGGGGCAGGATTTGAACCTGCGAACCACTAGGGAGAGGATCTTGAGTCCCCCGGATTTGACCGCTCTCCAACCCCGGCTTGGATGCCCCCATGCTCTATCTTTCATCAAGGCTACCCTCTACTCTTCTTCACGAATCATGTCGAGTTCGGGCGGTCTTGGAGGTGGAATCTCTACAATTTGCTTCACTTTTGGGGATGGCAATATAGGATTTACTTCCTCCTCTTCTTCCCACTCAACCTCGTATTCGTCATTTTCCGAATGTAATTGTGAACGTATCAGCATGAATACAACGAAAATACAGACGATAATGACGAGACTCCCTAAGACCCATTTCATTTCACCGCCTGCTGCATTATCGTCAATCAACGAATCTCTTACAATTCCTAGAGGAATTGGTGACATACCTTCTTCTCCCTCGAGGCCTATGTACAATTGTTGGTCTCCGAAAGAGGCTATTTCGTATTCAAAGGAGAATTGGGCAGAAAGTCCAGGTAACAATTGAAAATCCTCTGTAATTTCCAATTCGGTTAATTTCCCATCAATTGCTTGAATCAGGATTACACTAGTATTTCCTTCGAGCGTTCCAGTATTCTGCACTTGTACATCAATTGTGATTATTTCTCCGAGGCTAGGCACTCTTGGCTCTACTGAAATGTAGGTTACTTGGGGTGAGAATATGATATAATCCCAACTTGGTCGCCGAGGTTCAGTCTTGGAACCCGGACCAGTCAATATGTTGCCACTCAGGTCTTCTCCTTCTACCCACACTAGCAGATCATCTGAACTCCGTAATTCAACGCCCTCTAGGGTTTCACTTAGGTTGAGGACATCGTTGTATATTCCACCTGAAACGTGGTCCACTTGTAATTCTCCTGAAGCACCGGTCAATGCCAATCCATTTCTTTCAAACTTCCAGTACAGTTTCAGAGGGCCGGGCTTCATGCCGTGGTCGTCGATAATCGAAAACGAAATTTGTATTCCGTCCAATGAATCCGATCTGACTCTCAACATCGAAGTGCTGTGGAAAGATAAACGCGGAGCATCGTCATCCAAAACTATTCGTAACTCCAAATCATCGATAGAGTAATTTCCCATCCCAGAGAAATCGATTACTAGATTTCCTCTATTGTTAGGGAAGTCATCTGATTTGAATGCGAATCTAGCAAGCCCACTCTGGTTGTTCGAGAGATTTGCATTCACCACCATTTCACTTAATCCACCGAGTATCCGTGCGCTACTCGAAACACCTTCAGGAAGATTCTGTGCCGGTATTTCTGTGCCAGCATACTTCAACCCCCATTCTATGTCAATGATGTCACCTGGCGCTAGAAATAGCGAATCGTCCAATAGAGTACCACTGGTCGGAACCAAATCCACTAATGACAGAACGTTCACTTCAAGTTGAGTCAATAAAGACCATTCCAGCCACTCCAAATTGGTAAGCCCAAGACCTAGATCTGTTCCTAAGTCTTCAATTCTAAATGAAGGGGTGTGCTTTGCATCACCTAATAGTTCAATACTTGACCATTTCAGTTCAAATTCAATATTTACAGTATATCTTGGATGTTCATCCACTATCTCGAATATCGGTTCGCCTTGGAAGCAATTTTCATCCCACAATATTGGAATTCTTGACCAAGGGCGGTATTCTAACACACAGTCTACCTCTCCCTCAGTCAACGAGAAGAACACTGAATCCAAACTATTCAATCCGTTTTCATCTTCAACGACAAAGGTGAATACATGTTTGTGCCCAGGTAATAGGAATTCATCATCGTGCAATTGCATCTCTACATCAGAAGCGACAACTTCAGCAGGAGTATCTTGCATTAGAATGATGGTGGCCAAGTCGTTTTCAAGTCCAAATGTTCCTCCTCCATTTACTTGGATTCCAGCCAAATCCTCCGCACTAACATATACGCTGATTACGCTTTTTTGCATTGAATTATCAACATCAATGAATGGGAATTCAATGAATTCTGAAACGCCTTTGTTTAACTGTACAGTCAATTTTCCATATTCACTCTCTTGCGCGATTTTATCTCCATCATCATCTAAAGCCTCTCTCCAATAATGGAGAGTAAGTTCGTCACCCAATGCGCTTTGGTCATTCACCTCAAGCCCAAGTGCCAAGGGGATGTTCTTGTTCCAAACATGGCCATTTGCAGGTTGATCTCCGCTTGGAGTCATGGCGTACAAGGTGCCCAATTCTGGACCTCCGTTATCCCAGATAAATTCGGCTCCGCGAATACCGGTGGTCGAATCCTCGACCAAACCTTCGGGAATATCATCAGGACCCGCTTGGTGTAGATATGCCTCCAAAACCATTGGAATTTGGTAAGTTAAATCGGCATCTGTTTGAGGAATGTTCAGACTGTGGTTCCAAGCACCCTGTTCTCCGACTTCAAGAATCGTGGAAGTAGAGAAATTGCCTTGTTTGAGAAACAATTCGACTTCAGTTTCCGCTATTGGAACCCATGAGTCGACAGACCCTTCGAATCTCACCTGTCCTTCGATATAGACGTTGGAACCGGCTGCCACGGGCCATGGATACTCCGGGTCAAGAATGTCAGAGATTTCTCTACCGAATTGATCTTCGACACGAATGTTGACCAATTCTAAATCATTCTCTACTGCGTTGCCAGCACTGAATCCAGTAGTCATAATTGCAGGCCCGAGTTCTGTTCCTGCTGCATCATGAGCTTCAGTCATGAAATGAAGTTGCGGCCTATCATCCCACAGCCAAAGAGTACTCCAATACCATTCCACTTCCCAACCATCGTCTCTTTGAGTGATTGTGGTGTTAGAATAATCCCACTCGATCAAACCTTGACCAAGTGGTTGTTCAAATGAGGGCTCAGAGGATTGTGGATTTATGATTCGCATCAATATCTCTGCAGAGTCTGTACTCTTGTGTTGGCCAAGCATTAGTTCAATCGATGTAAATTCTTGTCCGCGGAGATGTTGATGCCAAGTAACCGTTCGATATATGGTGCCGTCTGGAACCATTGCATCAGGAGTCTCTACAATCGTGTTGGTAATCATGTATTGCCAAAGGATAGCCCCTCCAATATGCACGCCTCCTCCAGCTGTACTGAAATTGACTGGGATTTCAACTTGTGTGGAGTTCTGAATAAGCGCTTGCTCGGCTAGAATATCTGCAAGGTCATTTTCATCCAAGGAGATGTTTTCCATTAAGTCGTATGTGAACATCATTCGATGTACTTCCAGCCTCCATATTCCTGTGAAATTGAAGAGATGTCGGAATTCTTGGAATTCTAGGACCTGTGGAATAGTGAAATTTGTTTGAGGTCCGTACATCAACATACTCCATTCATTGATTCCTTGATTTTGGGAACCGGTCTGTCCCAGATCCAGTCCATTCCATTCGTTTTCGTATGTGGAATTATTTGCATCAGTCCCAAGATAGGTTGTAGTGTATGTGAATTGGTAGGAGATGACCTCTGCATCATTCGGGATGTATATGCTGAGATTCAGAGTGCTGTTTTCTACTACCATTGAGAGACTAGGGGAGTTCACATCATGCCTAGTTGTCAAACCATTCTTTGAGACATCAACGTGGTCAATTTCAGATTGCAGTCCGTGATGCGATATTGGGTGGCTAGTGTTGTATGGCCAAGCCCACTCTGGTTCGCCACCATCCCAACCTTTGTCACTCTGCTTGCCATCATTTCCAACATCGATAGCAGAATCATTTGCCAGTCCATGGTATCTTGCGCGCATATCGAAACTCTCTATCCAGCCGTTTGAATTAATTGTCAGAGAAACGATGACTTGCCCCATACCAGCGTTTCTTGTTTGAGTTAACGTAGTGGGTATTGAGATCAATTGTGCTTGTCCCCCAGTGCTCAGGTATACTCCGCTACATATGCAGTTCAATTGTAATTCTTTGATTGGTCGATGTTCAGCGAATGTAAATCCAAGGAATGAACTCCCGCTTCCACTCGATTCCCATCTGTTGTTACGGCTATGCCAACTTGCATAACCGGTGTTGAAGCCGAACTCAGAACCATCACTCCATTCAGAATTGACAGAGTACTTGGTCAAGTGTAGGTCTGAACCTATACTCATCTTGTCAATAACGGGTGTTAGTAATGGATCAGTGGTGAAGAGATTCAGGCGAACTTTCAACGAAGGGTGAGCAGTCCAATTGATGCTTTGGAGATTCAATGGTAAACTCATATTCTCTAATATCAAAACGTCACTTTCACTTAGAATTGATGCGGTGACTGTAGTTCCCACGGGTATGCTGCCGCGGATATCTAACAGACCATAGCCCCATTCATCGGCATGAATCAGAGGGGATGTCCAATTCCCACTGCTTTCGAAATAATCGACTTCAATCCCAACATCATCCAAATACCAACCCCATTCTTCTACGTAAGTATCTGAGAAGAAAGAGAATCTGAAGCGAACGTCCTGTCCTGCTAGGTGTGATACATCTGCTTTCTTGATAGAGAATGGGTGGGCATTGAAACACCCCGAAGGAACTAGGGAACCATCGAATATTCCTTTGAGATGTAATGGGGAGTTAGGATTGACAGTGGAATTGGTATCGTAGAAATTATTGCTATTCTGTCCAAAGTGAGTCCATGTATTTCCGTCATCTGTCGAAACATAGACGGTTCCACCGTCCCAATTTGGTTCGGCACACATCCAATGTTGGAAGGCTAATCGAGCACTGGCCTCGTCCGGTATGTACATTTCAGGACTGATAAGATGAGTCCACATGTTGGGTAGATACTTTCCTGAGAATTCTATTCCAGCACCATTTGAGCCACTTGGGAAGCCAGTCATTGGTCCATGTCCAGGGTATTGTCCGAAGGCCCAGCCCCTGTTACCGGTCTCTATTTCGACACTCCACCCGTCGGGCCAGAGTGGAGAGTCCTCAAAACCAAAAGCAGTCCATGTGGGACCATTATGTCCATGATTTGTCACATGTTGCCATTGTTGAACAGAACCACTTGGAGAAGAGGTAGTGACGCTGTTGTTGCTGGAGAAATTGTCTAGCAATAATACCTGATGATTTGGCATTTGAATGTTTGAATGAAGTGTTGGGTCGTCAAGGTAAACACCCTCCCATCCACTTATTCCATATCCACCATTGACTTGACTGTCAGTATAGACTCTGAATCTGAACCATACCTGTGATTTGTTTGTGAAGATATGAGAAACCGGCATCATGATCTGCTTGAAGCCATTTGATTCGGCATAAAACCAAACTCCGTCCACAAATACTCCGGAACCCGGAATACCCGGCGGTGCAGAAATAAGGCTCCAATTGCTACCATCAAGACTCGCTTCTACCATCAGGTTGTCATTGTTGTTCCCTTCGATATCCCAGTCTACCCACATTTCTAATTCCATAGGTGATGTCATCCCACTGGTATTGGCTAGAATTGTGATTGCACCATCCGCATTTGCTGCATAAGCGCCATTGAGGTTTCCATGAAACCATGAATTGGTAGGCTCTCCAGTATTACTGAGGTTGATTGCATCGATGAACCACCCCGGTCTTTCCATACTTTGTTCCGTAGTGCAAATATGGAAACGGAAACTGATAGTGCTGGCATTTTGTAGGGCGTTTAGGCCGAGTTGATGATCTAATGAATACTCGGCATGACTCCATGCGCTAGCATTCAAGCCAACGTATGCAGGGGTCCCGTTCGAAAGATTCTGAGAGTGTCCCCCTATTGGTTGGATTTTGCTCCAACTACCGTTGTCCAAGCGGGCCTCTACCCATGCCCCATCATTCACATCTACGTTCAACCAATGTTCGAAGTGTAAACTGTAATTATTCACTACTGTAGGTAGGTCCACAGAATCTAGTTGTAGCCATTCCTCTGTTCCTGCGGGCAAACCTCCAGCCTTTGTTGCAGCCGCCAATAGAATCCCTTCAGGTATGGAATTCGGGAGTGAACCATTTGCTGCACTGATATTCAAATCACTAACCATCCAGATATCTGAAGAAGCTGTAAACCCTGTGAATTGTAATTTCAAATCTTCAAAATCATCTACCCAACCAACATTTCTATCTGGGGCGAGACTGATTTTTCCATTGAAATGGGATGTTGAAGTCAAATCATTTACTCCCATGTCTAAACTTCGATTTGCAACTCCCGATTCGAACCAGGTTCCGTTCCCCCCATCTATATCCCAATCATTGCTCACATTCATCCATCCGCCGGTTATTGTGGCATTGGCCGGAACGCTGAACCCACTACTCAGAACCGACGAATGATTTCTTTCCATTGTGGTGTTGAATCCCAAAGGATCGTTACCAGAATAATTTGTTTGGAACGCCACACTTGTACCAATTAAGGGAACCATTCCTCCCAGCAAGAGTAGGAATACAATCGAGAGCGAGACCCCCGTATTCCCCCCTCGCTCTCGTGTACGCATGCGTATACCCGGGCCGACTACGTCGGCCCGATGGACTTGAAACCTGTGAATAGTCGACACACCTGTGTTTCTCGGTAAATTGGTGCGAGCATTCAAGGAATGGGCGCGTTGCACACTCGGCGAGAGAGATGGGCGAGGACTCACAAAAGCCGGGCAATCTTGACCCCAAGAGGGCCAAAGATATGGAAGAGGAGTTGAATGCAACTCTTCGCAGACAAGTTGAGCGCCTATTGCCAGTTCCACTTCCATTTTCTGATTTCTGGGGTAGAAGCGCTGAGTTGTTGGACTATCTCGAAGGCGAATTGAATCGCACAGTCCGCGCCGAGGGTCACAATCTCCGCTCCCATACGGCCAGTCGAAGAAAGGCCAATGTTCGAAGGACATTAACGGAACTTGCTCGCAAAAGATTGGTCGCTTTGTTGAATCATGCAGTATCCTCAGATTTCAGACCCGAAGGTGGCGCGGACCCCGCAGGCATCCCATCTTTGGATTGGAACAAGCATGATGCTGCAGAGAAACAATTCTACAATCAATGCGTACGATTGGTGGAGTCATTCAAATCTAGTGTTAATTGGGTGGAAATGCAAAGTGGTGCAGGTGCAGTTGAACATATTCCGCAAGTGAGTCAAGGAACCAAACAATTGGATGATTTTGTGGAAGAACCTGGTGGATTGACAGGGCGTGGGCCCCCACCAATTGAGATTATAATGCAACAAGAAGCAGAGATTGAAGATTTTGAAGAAGATGAAGAAGAGAGAATCGCTAGAATGGAAGCCTTTCCAGAAATGATGGAAATGGCTAACCAATCTCCCCCTACAGAAGATAGGCCGCCAATAGATGAAAACCCAGTATTCGTTCCTGAGAAGAAATCTACCATGACTTTGGATGATCTTGTATCCACGGGCGTCACTCAGAAAGTCGAAATCGAACCCTTAGAGGAAGAAGTCCAAATCCAAGAACCGCCATCTGTTAGTGAAAATCAAGGCAGTAAAGGCTCAGTTGAATTGTTACGAATCAGAATATTGCAATCATCGGATGAACCGATTGCAACCGCTGACGGGGAAATCGATCTAGAGGCGGGTGACGTGCACCAATTGGAGCAAAAAATAGCAGATTACCTGATTCAAGCAGGTGTTGCAGAAGCAGCGCCACTATGAATACGCATCAATTAGCGTGTCGTAGTGAAATCTCGATTGAAACAGTATCCGGAATCGGTAGCTTCAGGACTTTGCGCAGAGCAGTTTCATCCTTACTTGTGCCGACCTTCATTTCCAACATACGCTTGTGAATTCTCATCTCCCAATGGTCCCACGTCTCACTACCTTCGCCATCAGGGCTCTTGCGGCATGGTACCACGAGTCTCCTAGTGGGCAGAGGAATAGGTCCCCTTAGTTTGATGTCTGCATTATCGCAGATGCTCTTTATCTGGCTGCACACGTAATCGACATCGCGGTGATTCTCACCGGTCAATTTGATGACTGTAACGCCCGCCAAATGATCACGCCTTCCTTGTCATCTCCACTTCGTGCTGATCGAATCACTTCTTCTCGATCTTCATACAAACGCCAGCAGCGACGGTCTTACCCATATCGCGGATAGCGAAGCGGGACAACTCTGGGAAGGTGTCCATCTGCTCGATTGCCATTGGCTTGGTAGGTTGGAAACGAATTAGACATGCATCTCCAGTCTTGAGGAAGGAAGGGTTCGCTTCCTTACCAGACTTGTTTGTCTTCTCCAACAACTCGAGGAAGCGTACAGCGACCTGAGCGGTGTGAGCGTGGAAAACAGGAGAGTATCCAACGGAAACAGCCTTGGGGATATCCATCAACTGAATCTGTCCGACGAAACTCTCGTCGTGGCGGACGAACATTGGCTCGCTATCGCCGTATCCAGCAACGTCTCCACGGCGGATGTCGGTTGCAGCCAATCCACGAACGTTGAATCCAACGTTGTCCCCTGGCTCAGCCTTAGGAACGTGGGTGTGGTGCATCTCAATCGACTTCACCTCAGCGCTCTTTTGGCTTGGGTTGAAGACGACGCTCTTTCCAGCGTGTAGAACACCTGTCTCAATCTTTCCGACAGGAACAGTTCCGATTCCACTGATTTTGTATACATCCTGAATAGGTAGACGTAGTGGTTTATCGATTGGCTTTGGTGGCATCTCTACCCCATCGATTGCCTCGAATAGAGTTGGGCCACTGTACCATGGAGCCTTGTCGGACTTGTTGAAGACGTTGTCTCCATCCAAAGAGGACGCAGGAATCATCGGTACATCATCAGGATTGAATCCAGCCATTCTTAGCAAGTCTCCAACTTCCTTACAGGTAGCCTTGTACTTGTCTTCGCTCCAATCAACACCAGAGATATCCATCTTGTTGACGTGGACGATTAGTTGCTTGACACCTAGAACACGAGCCAAGAAAGCGTGCTCCTTGGTCTGTGCGTTGACACCGTCATTAGCAGCACATAGTAGAACAGCTGCATCTGCCTGGCTTGCACCGGTGATCATGTTCTTGACGAAATCTCGGTGCCCTGGAGCATCGATTACAGTCCAGTAGTACTTTGGAGTAAAGAATTCCTTGTGCGCAACGTCGATAGTGATTCCACGCTCACGCTCTTCCTTCAGTCCATCCATAACATATGCAAATCCGAATCCGGCTTTACCACGCTCGGAAGCTTCTTTCTCGAACTTCTCGATAATGTGTTCTTCTATGTGCCCACTATCTAGTAGTAGGCGTCCTACGGTCGTCGATTTTCCATGGTCTACGTGACCGATGAAAACTATGTTTAGGTGCGGCTTGCTCTTATCTTCCCACTGAGAACCCATGTTGTTCACTCCTTGGTGCGACCCGCCGACCGGACATCACTATATCAATACCGCGACGCGACAACTGTGCTACATACCCTCCATTTGCTCGATTTTTCACTGCCTAGAAGCGTAATTCCTTAGAACGTCCGTGTAAATCTTACACCGATGCAGGGGCAGGGCGCAACCAAAATTGGCGGCGGAGGCGGTTTTTGGGGAGATCAGGTGTTCGCCCCAATCGATTTGTTGGTTGGAGAAGAATTGGATTACCTAACCATGGATTATTTGGCAGAAGTCACTATGTCGATTCTGGCCAAGCAAAAAGCCCGAAATCCCGAGAAAGGCTGGGCAACAGACCTTTTGGATTGGTTGAAGGCCGGCGGGATTTCTTTGTTACATGAAAAGAAAACGCGCCTAGTAACTAATGCAGGAGGTGCAAATCCTCATGCCTGTGCAGAAGCAGTATTGGCTCTAGCCTGCGAAATTGGTTGGGTTGATTGCCGAATTGCTATGGTTTCTGGAGATGATGTGTTACCACTAATCGACGACGTACTAGATGGCGGAAGAACTGTTGAGCACATGGATTCTGAAATGCTTCTTTCAGAAGTAAGGGATGAACTTGTCTCCGCCAATGCCTATCTTGGTGCTGGAGCCATTGCCCATGCACTTGAACGTGGAGCTGATATCGTAATCACAGGACGTGTGGCGGATGCTAGTCTAATCGTTGGAAGTATGTTGCATTCTCAAGGCTGGGCATCTCGAGCCGTGGATAAAGGCCTCCCTATGTTTTCTCTTGTCGAGGATTGGGCACCTGCAGACACCAAAAATCCGTTAGATGTACTCGCTGGGTGGACTTTAGCCGGACATTTAATTGAGTGCGGGGCTCAAGTCACAGGAGGTAATTCAAGCGATTGGGAAGTTATTCCCAATTTGGCAGATGTTGGATACCCTATTGCCGAAATTAACCGGGATGGAACAGCGATAATTACCAAGCTGGAAGGCACAGGAGGAAGCGTCACAAGAAGGACAGTCGCTGAACAGATGCTGTATGAAATTGGTGACCCAACAGCCTATATGACACCAGACGTGGTTGTAGACCTATCACAAACCGAACTGAAGAATGCTGGAAAAGATAGAGTCTTGGTTTCGGGTACTCGTGGAAAACCGGCTCCTCCTACATTGAAGGTTTCTTCTAATCACAAAGATGGATGGTTCGCAGCAGGAGATTTGATTATTCCCGGGCCGGATGCTAAAGGGCGAGCCGAAAGAACCGATTTAATACTGCGAGAGAGATTATCTGACCTTGAAGGATTGGAAATCTACACCGAGTTCTTTGGAGCAGGTGCTTCTTTACCAAATGGGCTACAACATTTAGCGGTTGAACCAAGTGAAATCAATGTTAGATGGGCCGCCAAGAGCCATATGCGTTCAGAAGTCA
>MDSZ01194958.1_pt1 | contig 11146 bp, 10 predicted proteins | sample 811201 | NCBI WGS metagenome assembly MDSZ01 (sample SAMN05326647, study PRJNA326480) | marine metagenome | isolation source: seawater | place: Indian Ocean: North | collected 2010 | reverse complement strand
TTGTGGGAAGTCGAGGTAGTGTAATTCCTTTGTTTATTTCGCAACGAAATTCTTCTTCATCAAGGCTTACTATTACCAATCCTGATATGACTCGTTTTTTAATAACCTTAAAAGACGGTGTTGATTTTGTCGTCAAATGTTTTGAGTCAATGGTAGGAGGTGAGCTTTTTGTACCCAAAATCCCTGCCTGTACTGTCGCAGATATTGCAAGTGTGATTGCCCCTGAATCGGAGTGGGATACCATAGGTCTTCGTCCCGGTGAAAAAATGCATGAAATTTTGATTCCTGAAGACGAATCGAGAAATGTATTGGAATTTGAAAACCACTACATTATTCAGCCAATTCAATCTTTTTGGGGCAACAAAATAGGCATATTAGGCGGGGTTTCCTGTTCAGAGGGTTTTAAATATGCAAGTAATTGTAATTGTGAGAATTTAAATCACGAACAGCTTACGGATCTACTATCAGATTATCTTCCTGTTCCTAAAAACTAGAGATTTTAGCTTTGGAGATCACAATATTAGAAAAGCTCCAAAATGCAGATTCAGGACCTCTTATAGTTGCAGAGTTGTCTGGGAATCACGGTGGTGACCTAGATAAAGCCTTAAAACTTGTTGAATCTGCTGTTGATGCTGGTGCAGATGCAATTAAATTACAAACATACAAACCTGAAACAATTACGGTTAACTCTAAAGATGATAGGTTTTTAATAAAAAAAGGTCTTTGGACTGGAAAGTATCTCCATGATCTTTATTCGATGGCGATGACTCCTTGGGAATGGCATCGTCCTCTAGCTGAAAAAGCAAAAGAATTAGGTTCAGTTCTTTTTAGCTCTCCGTTTGATGAAACTGCCGTAGATTTTTTGGAAAAAACTATTGAGCCAATTTTATACAAGGTTGCATCTTTTGAGCTTAATCATTTTCCCCTGCTTGAAGAAATTGGAAAAACAGGGAGACCTGTCCTCGCAAGTGTAGGAGTATCCTCTTTAGTAGAAATTGAAAGAGCAGTCGATGTCTTATTGAATTCTGGTTCACCCCTTGTTTGCTTATTACATTGTGTAAGTGAGTATCCTGCAGAGCCTGACTCCTTTAATCTATCATCCATTAAAATATTAAGAACTAAATTTGGAATGCCTGTTGGACTATCCGACCACTCGAGAGGTTGTACAGTCGCTGTAGTAGCCACATCAATGGGTGCACGCGTGATCGAAAAACATTTTACCTTGGATCGTAATGAGGACTCTATAGATGGTGAGTTTTCAATGCTTCCTCATGAGTTTGCTCAAATGGTTGAACAAGTAAAAATAGCTCACGCTGCGATTGGTTCAGTTGGTTATTACCAAAATGAAAAAAGTGCTCCAGGTGCTTTTTTTAAGAGATCAATTTTGGTGTCTCGTCCTGTGCAAAAGGATGAGGTTTTCACCGAGGAAAATCTTCGAATTGCTCGACCTGGAGATGGACTTTGTCCAAGTTTGTGGACTGAAGTTTTAGGCTCGAGAGCGTCTGCAAATTTTGAGGTCGGGTATCCCTTAACAGTACAAGATTTTAAAAAAGTTTAATATTCTTCATCTACAACAAAGCGGAGTTATTTTACCTTGCGATTAGACAACTACTCTTCGATTAAACCCATTTCTAAAATCTTTCTTCTTAATTGACCTCATTTTTAAAAGATAACATTTCTGATGCTTTCTTGTTATTGAATGGTATTTCTGGAATTGGTCCAATTACAGCCAAAAATTTATTGTCAGTTTTTAAAGGGAATCCCTGTGCTGTTTTTGAAGCAAGTGAGAGAGAGCTTATTACAATTCCTGGAGTTGGAAAAAAGATAATTTCTTCAATTAAAAATCCCAATAATTATGAATGGTTACAATCTGAGAAGGAAAAAATTAAACAAAGAAATGCTACCTTTTTAATTCAATCAGATTTACCAGATTTTCTTCTACAAATTTATGATCCTCCAATAGGCTTATATGTTTCGGGTACAATTCCAGACCGTCCATGCTTTGGTATCGTTGGCACAAGAATTCCTACCATGTATGGAATTAAACAATCCAAAAAACTGGCATACGATTTGACAAAAGCAGGTTTTTGTATTGTGAGTGGCATGGCTAGGGGTATAGACACATCGGCACATGAAGGTGCTCTTGATGCTGGTGGTCCTACACTAGCTTTTTTAGGGAGCGGACTTGATATTATTTATCCTCCGGAAAACCTTACCTTATATAAAAGAATAATGGAGAATGGAGCAGTTGTTTCAGAATTTCCTTTTGGAAGAAGAGCTGATCGTACAACATTTCCAATGAGAAATCGCTTGGTTTCGGGAATCTCCCAAGGAGTTGTTGTAGTGGAGTCAGCAGATTCTGGAGGTAGTTTGATAACTGCACAATTTTGTGCTGAACAAGGTCGTTCAGTTTTTGCAGTTCCTGGGAGAGTTGATCAACCAAGTTCAGCGGGATGCCACAAAATTATTCGCGAAGGTGCTACATTAATAACATCTGCTCGCGATATTATTGAAGATTTGAGACCTTGTTTAGATACCATCCAAACAAATTTAGATTTGGACGATGGCGAAAACAGCAGTTTAGCTAACAATTTTAATCAACTGCATGATTTCGGGCCAAATGAAAAATTACTCCTCAAAGTTCTTTCCGAGGGTGAGTTATTGTCTTTTGATGAACTATCCAAAAGAACATCTCTTTCGGTTTCAGAGGCGATGTCTGCTCTTTCTTTACTTGAATTGAACAGGGTTATAAAGAAGCATATAAATGGAAAGTTTGAAATTTCATGAATAAATATTTCTCCTATATTCACTATTTTTAAATCTTAAATTTTATGACGGTCATTGCTTCAAGTATTTTAAATATTAACTCACCTTTTTTTATTCTTTTTGTCAGTGTAATTTGGGTCGTAATTGGAATTGCAAAGCTAAAAATTCATCCATTTTTGACCCTTATGAGTGCTGCAATACTTGTTGGGCTTCTTTCTAGTCCGCTTCCCGAATTTTCACAGGAAAATAAGGGCTTATTTCACAGTCGATTGGATTTAGTAAATTCTAATGAAATGGACTTTAATTTGGCTATAAAGTGGTCTCTTTTGGGTTTTGGGAATACAGCTGGAAGCGTAGGTCTCATCATAGCACTAGCGGCAATCATAGGAACATGCATGCTAAAAAGTGGTGCTGCTGACAGAATTGTTCGTTTTTTGCTTTCAATTTTCGGTGAGAAAAGAGCTGGTTTGGTTCTTTTATTGAGTGGATTCCTCCTTTCCATTCCAGTTTTTTTTGATACTGTTTTCTTTCTGCTAATTCCAATTGCTAGGGCAATGGCAGTTCGTTTGGGGGGCAACTATTTATATTTTGTTATGGCGCTGGCAGGCGCTGGAGCGATCACTCATTCAATGGTTCCTCCTACTCCCGGACCTTTGATAATTGCGGATGGTCTTGGTCTCGAGATTGGTGAAGCCCTTATTGCTGGTTTGATCGCCAGTATTTTGCCGGTTGTTATCGTTATATGTCTTTCGAAATGGTTTGATAATAATTTCGATTTCCCAATGCGTGAAGTTGCGGGTTCTAATAAACAAAGCTTAAATGACATCGTTAATAAACCAGAAACTGAATTACCTTCTACTTGGCTTTCCTTTTGCCCAATTGTACTACCTGTAGTTCTTATTTCATCAGTTTCTTTGTTAAAAATTTTAGATTTACAAAGTAGCGGGAGTGATTCGCAACAAATCTTTAATCTGGAAACTTTATTTGCGATTCTATCATTTTTCGGAGATCCAAATATAGCAATGTTTTTGGCTGCAATAGTTTCTTTGTTCATTCTGGCTAAACAATCTTTAAGCAATAATGAAAATAACGATAAATCTCTAATTAATCTGATTTCAACTCAATTGAAGGAACCTATTTCAACTGCAGGAATTATAATTTTAATAACAGGGGCAGGAGGAGCATACGGTGGTATGATAAGATTAAGTGGAGTTGGCAAGGCGATGGAGAATGTTTCGAATAATTTCGATATTTCTTATATTTTACTGGCTTGGCTCGTTACTGCAATTATAAGAATCGCTCAGGGTTCTGCAACTGTAGCTATGATTACTGGAGTTGGATTAATGGCTGCAATATTATCTAATGTTCAAGACTTAGGATATCATTCATTGTACATATATTTGGCTATTGGGTTTGGTTCCATAACACTCTCCTGGATGAATGATAGCGGTTTTTGGGTTGTACAAAGATTAAGCGGTTTTTCAGAGAAAGAGACTCTGAAAACTTGGTCTGTGTTGCTAACTGCGATTTCTTTGGTGGGCTTGATTTCATGTCTGTTAGCCTCAAAATTAATTCCTCTAGCTAATTAATATTTTATGCAGTTAAAGTTGTTTATTTCACCGAGTTATCCAATCAATTCAATATTTTAAATACTTTTGGTTGCCTTTATTTTCTGTATTATTAAAAAGTCATTTAGTTTAGGGGAGTATTTGGCGTTATACTGAGAAGCTTGTTCGTCCCGCAAGCGACCCTTTGAACCTGATGCAACTAATTTTGCCGGAGGGAAAACTTGATGCTTTAGTGTCGGTATCCTCAGGTAAGTAAACAATTTCGACATGATAAAAAAAGTAGAAAATAAATCTGATTCCAAAAGCGGATCATTTCCTAATTCCAGAAAAGTATACCTTAAAGGAAAAATTCATTCTGTTAATGTACCTATGCGTGAAATTTCTCAATCTGAGAGCTCTCTGCCCAATGGTGATTCGGAAGAAAATAAGCCAATTCGTGTTTACGATACCTCGGGTGCATGGGGAGATCCAGACTATCATAATAATTCAGAAGTTGGTCTTCCACTAGTACGAAATTCTTGGATTCATGAACGAAATGATGTTGAGAAAATAAGCGGGAGGGTTCATTTGCCTATTGATAATGGTTATTTATCATCTATGCATGAGGTTAAGTCGGGTAAGAAAAGAGGAGAACTCCCCGACTTTGACCTTTCAAACCGTTCTATTTTACGAGCAGTTTCAGGCAAGTGTGTAACTCAACTTCACTATGCTAAGCAGGGAATCATTACTCCTGAAATGGAATTTGTATCCATTCGGGAAAATATGAAGTTACAATCGCTTGCTGAGGATTTAAAAACTTCCCCAAAAGAAATCCGTAATTCATTACTTCATCAACATAACGGTAATTCCCACGGTGCTTCAATTCCCGAAGAGATTACTCCTGAGTTTGTAAGAAGTGAAGTAGCAAGAGGCAGGGCAATTATACCGGCAAATATTAATCACCCCGAACTTGAACCCATGATAATTGGGCGAAATTTTTTGGTTAAGATTAATGCTAATATTGGAAACTCTGCCGTCGCTTCCTCAATTGAAGAAGAAGTCGAAAAAATGAGATGGGCTACAAAATGGGGTGCAGATACCCTGATGGATTTATCTACGGGAAAAAATATTCACAGAACACGAGAGTGGATAATACGGAATTGTCCTGTTCCTGTGGGTACTGTTCCCATTTATCAAGCACTAGAAAAAGTCAGAGGTAAACCTGAAGATTTAAATTGGGATATATTTAGAGATACTTTGATTGAGCAAGCTGAGCAAGGTGTTGACTATTTCACTATACATGCTGGTGTTCTTTTGCGTTATGTTCCTATGACGAGTCGTAGAATGACTGGTATCGTTAGTCGGGGTGGTTCAATCATGGCAAAATGGTGCCTTGCTCATCATAAAGAAAATTTTCTTTATGAAAAATGGGACGAAATTTGTGAAATTATGGCTGCATATGATGTGTCTTTTTCAATTGGCGATGGATTACGCCCTGGTTCAATTGCTGATGCAAATGATGAGGCTCAGTTTGCTGAACTTAAAACGCAGGGAGAACTTACTACGCGTGCATGGCAATTTGGGGTTCAGGTAATGAATGAAGGCCCAGGGCATGTGCCGATGCACATGATACAAGAAAATATGGAAAAACAATTGGACTGGTGTCAAGAAGCACCCTTTTATACTCTTGGTCCATTGACAACTGATGTTGCTCCTGGATATGACCATATAACTAGTGGAATTGGTGCTGCCATGATAGGCTGGTATGGTTGTGCTATGCTATGTTATGTTACCCCAAAAGAGCATCTAGGTTTGCCTGATCGAGAGGATGTTAGGGAAGGTGTTATTACATACAAATTGGCTGCCCATGCAGCAGATCTTGCTAAAGGACATCCAGCTGCACAATACAGAGATAATGCTTTGTCAAAAGCAAGGTTTGAGTTTCGTTGGGATGATCAGTTCAATTTGTCTTTAGACCCCGAAAAAGCTAGAGAATTCCATGATCAAACTTTACCTCAAGAAAACGCAAAAACAGCACACTTTTGTTCCATGTGTGGACCGCATTTTTGTTCCATGAAAATAAGTGAAGATGTTAGAAAATATGCTCGTGAGAAAGGAATTGATGATGACGATGAAGTTTTAGCTAAGGGGATGGCTGAAAAATCAAAAGAATTTATCGATTCAGGTTCTCAACTTTATTTGTCTGACAAGCAGTGATGAAAATTTATGTTAATGATAATTTGAAAACAATTGAAGAAGGTTTATCACTCGCTTTGTTTCTAGAAAATTTAGAAATGCATGATTTATCTGGATGGGCGGTTGCCATAAACGAAGAAATTGTTCCAACTGAAAAATTAAGTGAAATTTCTTTAAATGAAGATGATAGGATTATTCTCGTTCAAGCAACTCAGGGAGGATGAGTCAGCTTCCTAGTTTAATACTTATTTCTCCCCCGACATTTAAAACCGGTGAGGTTGATTTACTGTGTAAATTATTTGATGCTGGATTGAAGAGGTTTCATTTAAGGAAACCAAATTGTAAAAGTGAAAAGTTAAGGGAATATCTAAAGCAAGTTCCTAGAAAGTATTTGCCCAATATAGTTATTCATCGATATTCTGAGTTAGTTAAGGAATTTGATCTTGGGGGTTATCATTATCGTTCTGATGAACCTTCTAGCGAAATTTTTTCTACAAGCAGCCGTTCTTATCATAATTTGAACGAGCTTAAAGATATGTCTGAGAAATTAGATTATATATTTTTCGGACCTGTTTATGAGTCCATATCTAAAAGTGGCTATAAACCTAAAGTGCCTCTAAGTGAAATTTTTTCTTTATTCAAATCTAATGAATTTCAAGAGTCGCCGAATAAACCAAAAATTTATGCACTTGGCGGGGTTAGAAGAAAGAAATTAAAACGACTATCCGAAGTGGGGTTCGATGGTGTAGCTTTATTAGGTTCAGTATGGGGTAGCAGGGATCCAGTCAAAGCGTTCAAAGAATTTGTTAATTTTGAAGTCGGTAATTCAGTTTTCTTAAATCAATTATGATAGAATTTCCTAATTTACTCTGCATCACCAGAGATAGTTCCGAACTTTCTCATGCAGAGCAGGTTAATATCTTAATTCAAAAGGGAGCTAGGTTTATTCAAATTCGCTCGAAGTCCCTTTCCCATTCCGAACTTGAAGATCAAGTTAAAGAAGCCACAAAAGCGACCGCTCAAAAAGATGTAATATTAATTATTAACGATTACATCGATATAGCCCGAATAACAGGGATAGACGGAGTACATTTGGGGAAGAAAGATGGATCTTCACTTTTTGCAAGAAAAACCTTAGGGGGAAATAAATTTATTGGTTCAACAGTTCATAATTTTGAGGAGGCAAAAAAAGTAAAGTTGGATGGGGTTGCCAACTATGTTGGTTTAGGACCATATCGTTTATCTAAAACGAAGTTTGATTTAACTCCCATTATATCTGAATCAGAAATCAATAATATTGTTAATCTATTATCTCCAGTTCCAGTTTTTTTAATCGGTGGAATTGATCTTCCAGACTGTAATTTGATTTCCAAGTTTAATCTAAGAGGAATTGCTGTCTGTGCTGCTCTATCAAATAATAATTTGTATGGCGAAAATGTTAGTAGGTTCAATCAGGTAATAAATAAAAATAAACTTTTGGCAGTATGACAGGAAAAGTTGATAATTTAGAGATAGCTGGTCACATCTTTCAATCTAGACTTTTTTTAGGAACTGGTAAATTTGAGTCAGGTCATACATTAGAAGAATCTATAAATTCATGCAAAACTCAAATGGTCACAGTTGCCATGAAGCGAGCGAATCCAAAATCTGAAAATGATTCTATTTTAGGGTTTATAGATAAAAACAAAATCAAAATTCTGCCAAACACCTCCGGAGTAAGAAATGAGAAAGAAGCCATTTTTGTTGCAAAGATGGCCAGAGAAGCACTTGGGACAAATTGGCTAAAGTTAGAGATCCATCCAGATCCAAAATATTTGATGCCTGATCCAGTTTCAACACTTCGTGCAACTGAAGAACTTGCTAATGAAGGTTTTTTTATTTTGCCATATTGTCATGCTGATCCGGTATTATGTAAGAGTCTGGAAAGTGCTGGTGCTGTTGCTGTTATGCCTCTAGGTTCACCAATTGGAAGTAACCAAGGTCTGAAAAGTCGGGAGTTTCTTAAAATTATAATCGAACAATCAAAGCTTCCTGTTATCATTGATGCGGGGATTGGGGCTCCTTCCCATGCGACAGAAGCCATGGAAATGGGTGCGGATGCAGTTTTGGTAAATACTGCTATCGCAGTAGCTAATAATCCCGTAAAAATGGCAGAATCTTTTGCAAAAGGAGTGGAGGCTGGTAGGGCAGCACATTTAGCTGGATTGGGAGCAGTGGGAAAGAATGCTGTGCCCACTTCACCTTTAACAAATTTTCTTACCTAGTATTATGGGAACTTTTTTATCAGATTTTTACCAGTTAGACTGGTTTGAAATTGCTAAAAAGATTGATTCGGTTGAGGCTAGTCAGGTAGACATTGCGATACAAAGAGAGGGTAGGGGTGGACTGGAAGATTTCATAGCACTTATCTCTCCTTTAGCCGGAGAGAAATATTTGGAAGATATGGCACAGCTTTCAAACCGGTTAACTAAGCAACGCTTTGGTAAAGTTATTCGTCTTTTTGCTCCAATTTATCTTTCTAACGAATGTAATAACATATGCGATTATTGTGGTTTTAGCCTTGGAAATAAAATACCTCGAAAAACTTTATCGACTGCTGAAATCTTAAAGGAAGCTGGTGCTCTTAGAAGTCAGGGGTTTGAACATGTTTTGTTGGTTACAGGAGAATCAACTAGAAAAGTTGGAAGGCAGTACTTGTTTGATGCAATTTCACTTTTGGGCAATTACTTTTCAAATATTTCCATAGAGGTACAACCACTCTCAATGGATGATTATAACTACCTAATTTCTGCCGGGTTGCATGCCGTCCTAGTCTATCAGGAAACATATAATAAGCAGAGTTATGCAGCCCATCATATAAAGGGGAAAAAAACAAATTTTAATTGGAGGCTAGAAACTCCAGACAGACTTGGTCAAGCTGGTATAAATAAAATTGGATTGGGCTGTTTATATGGTCTTACTAAGGAATGGAGAGTTGATTCCTTTATGACTGCAATGCATTTAGATTACCTAGAGAAAAAATATTGGCGAACCACCTTTTCTATGTCATTTCCTAGAATCCGTCCTTATGAAGGAGAAATTGAGCCAATCGTTGATTTGAGCGACAAAAATTTAGTTCAATTGATATGTGCTTATCGAATATTTAACCATGAGTTGGAATTGAGTCTATCAACCAGAGAAAGTGCATTTTTAAGAGAGAAACTTTTACCACTTGGAATAACGACTATGAGTGCAGGTTCCAAAACAAACCCGGGAGGATATACTGTGTCTCATGAAACACTAGAGCAATTTTCTATTTCTGACTCAAGGAGTCCTGAAGAAGTTGCTGAAATGTTGACTTTAAATGGTTATGAAAGTGTCTGGAAGGATTGGGACTCGTCGTATGATTTCGTAAATAAAAAAGATATTCATAAAAAATATCAGTTACATCAAAACGCTTCTAATGTGACTCTTGTTTCTTGAAGTAGATTAACAAATATCTGAAATCTATGCTTTCATCTCAAGAGATAGTTCAATATCAAAGGCATCTATCTTTATCCGAGATCGGTAAGAATGGGCAAGAAAAGTTGAAATCTTCTTCTGTTCTTATTGTCGGTGCTGGTGGTCTAGGCTGTGCAGCACTTCAATACTTAGCAGCTGCGGGTGTGGGCCGAATTGGAATAGTAGATTATGATCAGGTGGAAGCATCAAATCTTCAGAGGCAGATTCTTTATTGCCACGAAGATATCGGTAAATCTAAGGCAAAAGTTTCTGCCGAAAGATCAAATGCATTAAATCCTTTCATACAAATTATTCCCTATAATTTTCGCTTACATTCAAAAAACATTAAATCCATTTTTAATGATTATGACTTAATTATCGATGGAACTGATAATTTTGCTTCAAGGTATCTTATAAATGACGCATGTGTTTTATTGGGTAAAGTATTGGTATATGGTGCTATCTATAAATTTGAGGGGCAGGTGAGTGTATTCAATTATAAAAAAGGACCTACTTACAGGTGTCTGTATCCATCTCCTCCCAGGTCAAATGCACTGCCTAATTGTTCTCAAATTGGAGTTCTTGGTGTTTTGCCCGGTATCATTGGAAATTTCCAGGCTCTGGAAGCCATGAAAATACTTTTGAATATTGGTGAACCTTTGAGCGGTAAAGTTCTGCTATATAATGCTTTGAAACAAAGCGTCAGAATCCTAAAATTGAATTCTGAAGAAGAAAACAAAATGATTTCAGATTTAAACGAAATTTCCATGATAACTTCATGCGATGGGGAAAAGCAGAATATTTTTATTAAAGAGATTCAACCGAGCGAATTTTCAGAAATGGTCTCTTCTGGAGTAGAGTTAATAATTATTGATGTACGGGAAGAATGGGAGAGAGAAATCTCAAAAATTTCTCCTTCTGTTCACATACCCTTAGGGGAATTTTCTACTCCTCAAATACCATCAATTTTCCATAAATATTCCCCCGAAAGTAAGATTGTTGTTTATTGCAAAGCTGGTATCAGGAGTCGAACTGCTTGTGAAGTACTAAAAAAATACAGCTTTACTAATCTTCATAATCTCTCTGGTGGAATTGATCAATGGGAGAAGGAAGGTTTCGAGGTAAATTAATGCCTAAGGTTTTACTAATTGGCGGAA
>MDSZ01083297.1_pt1 | contig 11148 bp, 16 predicted proteins | sample 811201 | NCBI WGS metagenome assembly MDSZ01 (sample SAMN05326647, study PRJNA326480) | marine metagenome | isolation source: seawater | place: Indian Ocean: North | collected 2010 | reverse complement strand
ATAGTATTCCAAGCAACACGATCATGTGAAAATGGCCAATATAGAAGTGTGCCGTAGGATGTAAAAGAATCAATTATTCCATGTGTTGCATACCCAAAAAAAGAGTATACAAATGTTTGCCTAAAGCTTAATGAAAGTCTTTGGGCGAAAGTATAATAGAAAACTAGTGAACATATAAGAGCTCCGAAAGGAATAAATATTAATGAATGTGTAAAATGTCGATGATATTCTAAAAATAACAATGGATCTGATTCAGATCTTATGAAAATATCTATATCTGGGGCAAGCCCTGCTAGCAACCCAATAAGACTAGCAGTAATTAATTTGTCTTTCTTCGCAATTGCTTGCGCCGCGGTAGTACCTACAATGCCTTGTGTAAATGGATCCATAACTATTCAATTTATCAGATAATAATTTCATTTCATTCCGTAATACAATACAAACGTCACAACTAACGGAATTGTTAACATTAGTATTATGATAGCAATTATCCAAGTAATTGGTTTTTCACGATCAATAAAGCCTAATACTAATTTTTTTTTGTTTGTCATTCTTCTGAGATTAAAGATACAATTAATACATCATAATAATGATGTAAATATACCTTATGAATAAAGATTATCCTTCTGCGTAATCTTTAAGCATTTTTGATACTTCAATTGCATGCATCTCTTCGGCCTTGATCATTCCTCTAGCATATTCTTCAATGTAAATACTCTCGTCCTTAACAATCTCGAGTAATAGTTTATATAATCCAACCGCTATTTTTTCATGTTCAGAGCTTTCATTGAGAAGGTCTATAGTTGAATGTTTATTAGACTCTTCAATAATTTGTATTTTAAGAGATGGATGTCCACCTAAGCCGGTCACAATCTCTCCTGCCTCTTGTGCATGGAGTAAGGATTCAGTCGCTTGATCTTTAAAAAATTGAGCAAGACTGAGTCGATCTCTTCCTGTTATCATCAATGCGTAATGTGTATATCTCACGACGCCAGATAATTCATATTCCATAATTTTATTAAGGGTTTCCATAACCTCTTGTGTCTTATTCTCATCCATAATTACTCCTCATTTTTTTTTAATTTTATCACAACCTTTTAAAATAAATATAGTTAACCTAACTTATGATTTTATAGTCTATATGTTTGATTTTGTCGATTATACTACCATTGTCAACTACATATGCTGTTCTGGCCTGTTCCCATATAGGAATATCCTTAATACTGTCACCAATATAGTCAAAGACAAAATTGTTATATTTATTTTCAAGGTACTCTACTTTGTTAGTGCTTATCATATTGACTTCTAAAGTCGTTCCTACACACGAGTCAAACATATTTAGATGCCTAGCCATATAATCTACATATTTAAAATATGATCCTGATATTAATATAATATGAGTATAATTATCTCTATTCAATTTAATAAAATTTGTTACAGAGTCATTAAATGATATTTTTTTTATGTCAAAAGAAGTATTATCATATAAATATTTTTTAGCATAGGGTTTCCCTCTGAATATCAGCAGCCACAATAATTTGGGTAGAAGATAAAGTTTATAAAACAAAAGATGTTTGATTCCAACATATATCATGTCAGTTTTAATTAGAGTATTATCGAGATCAACAGCGAGAATGACTGATAATTTGTCTCTAGACATATATAGTTTTACTTTTTATCTTCATCAGATTTGAATGCACTATATTTGCCATCACTTAGATTCTGAAGAAAATCAATAGCATCTTTACCTGATAAAAATTTAAGCTCATCATAATCATTTTCAGATTTTACTATCTGGATTTTAAAACCTTCTATAGTATTTCGAATATAATTTTGATCTGTTTCAGAGAAAGATGAGATACATTTTTCCAGATGTGACTCGAGTATGTACCCATCTTTTTTACCAGTCCTAATCAAATTTTTTACCTGATCAGACAAACTCATGTTTTTTAGATTAATTAGACAGTTTTAACTTGTACAGCCCTGATTCCTTTTGGACCATCTTCTGTTTCAAACTCAACTTTGTCATTTTCTCTAATTGTTCCATCAATTAAATCAGACTGATGTACAAATATATCTTTGTCGCCTTCATCAGGTTTGATGAAGCCAAAAGCTTTAGTGGTGTCAAACCACTTTACGGTTCCTGTTTTCAAAATATTCTCCTTAGTTTATTAATAATTAAGAAGGTTAACAAATATATGAATTCACGAACAACAGCTTAATTACACTTGATATTATATATACATAAACAGAAAAGGAAAGACTTAAAAAAAGAGAGGTGTTTATGGCTTACTTAGTATTATTTATTAATTCGGGCATGATATTTTGAAGTTTTTTAATAGTTTCTTTTTTGATTTTGTTAACAGGGGTAACAAGGGATGTGAATGAATTAAGTTGATTTTTGAGTGTAATTTGAGAATATCGCGATATGAATTCACAAATAACTTTCTTAGCATTTATGGAGTTCTTTTCAAGCATCTTTATAACATTTGTAACTTCTACGTTCTCAAAGTCGGGATGCCAACAATCAAAATCGGTTATCATTCCAATATTTACATATCTAATTGAAGCTTCTCTACATAACTTTGCTTCGGGCATGCTGGTCATGCCAATAACATCACATTGCCATTGTTGATAGATCTTTGATTCAGAGTATGTTGAGAACTGTGGACCCTCGATGCATACATATGATCCCCCATAATGATAATTAATTGATAGATTTTTCAAAACAGATCTTGATATGTCCATTAAAGTTTTATCAGTTGGATATGCCATTGAAACATGAACAACGATATCATCTTCAAAAAAAGTTGTTTGTCTCTTTTTAGTAAGATCTAAAAACTGATCTAGTATAATGAATGATCCCGGAACTAATGACTCGTTAAGTGATCCAACTGCAGATATAGACAACACATCGGTTACGCCAAGTTGTTTAAAAGCGTCTATATTAGCTCTATAGTTAATATTGGATGGAGATAACGTATGATTTTTTCCATGTCTAGGTATAAAAAATATGCTCTGTTCTTTATATAAACATTCTATAATCGAATCTGATGGCTTGCCCCAGGGAGTATCAATTTGATGATATCTAATGATGTCTACCTCGGAAAGATCGTAGACACCACTACCACCTATAATTCCAAGAATTTTTTTCATAATTGGTCTTTTATATAATCCAATAGTTCATATTTTGGTTTCCATCCTAATTCAGATATTTTTTTTGTAACCAATTCAGAAGTCATCCTATTTGCGCTGTTCTCAGGTAAATATTCAATCTGATCTGATATTAATTCAGCAACTTGTGTAATAGAGTATTTTTTTTGATTTGCTATTCCATATTCATCCCCATAACCTTTTTCAGCAATCAATCTCAATGCAGCAATAGTATCTTCAATGTGTGTGAAGTTACGCGTCTGAGTACCGGGGCTTGTAATTTGAAGCTTCTTATTCTGTTTTTGTCTATATAAGAATTTTGCAATGACAGTTGCAAATTCTCCATCATAATTTTCTCTACCGCCATAAACATTATAAAAGTATGTAATGGCATAAGGAATATTACTCAGTTCACAATAGAACTTGACCAACTCAGAATTCTGCCATTTTGAGAATGAGTAAGGGCTTTGAAATTTATTTCGCCCATCATCAGCATATTTAGTGCTACTCCCTGCGTAGACAAGCTTGGCATTTGATTCTTTTACAAATTTCAAAATATTTAAGATAGGATTCATGTTGTTATCTAGAACAAAATCTATTTTTTTTAGAGAATTCTCTACTCTAGAGTATTCCCCAAGGTGGAATACTAAATCATATTTTTGATCAAGCGATAATATGTTTTTAACATCCATGTCTATATAATCAACATTATCGACATGATTTTCTTTTTTTCCTGAAATGTAATTATCTAGGGATGTAACATTATGTTGTTGTGCGTAAGATTCACACAAGTGAGATCCAATGAAACCTGCGCCGCCAATAATTAATATTCTCATATCATTTCACTAAGATTGCTAATTAATATTGTACAACATCTTCATCAATATCTCTCCACAAAAACCATGTTGCAACTGTACAATATGGTTCCCATTTTTTTTTACACTTTAAGATTTGATCTAAAAATATTTTTTTATCAACTTTATAATTCTTGCAGAAACTATTAATCAAACCAATGTCACCTAAAGGTAAGATATTCATTCTATTCAAATGGAAAATTAAAAACATTTCTGCTGACCATTGACCAATTCCATACAATGATGTCAACTCATTAATTGCATCATTATCACTTAGCTCATCAAGTCTAGTAAAAAACTTTCTATCATTTTTTATTTTACTCGCTATGCCTTTTAAATACTCTATTTTACGATAAGAAAGACCGCAGTCGCGTAAGTCATCTTTATCGATAACAAGAATTTTTTTGAACGAAACCTTTCCAAACTTTTTAATTATTTTTTTTTCAATTGAATTTGCAACCTCAATTGAAATTTGTTGTCCTACAATTATCTTGAATAGAGTTACAAAGATAGTATTTTTACAAGTCAAATATGATTTAGATTGATGTTTCGTGATTAAACTACAGAGAACTGGGTCATTAATACTTAAATGCTTTAAGGCTTTTGACCAGTATAATGGTTTAGATAATTTATGATTCATAACAGACGTGTATGATAACACGCCTGCTATTATTAAAGTTTATTGGTTTTTATATGTGCTTATTCCAAAAGGAATGTAAAGCGGACACCAACCTGTTGATCCTGTTAAAATTGGAATAATGCCGATAAGTGACCACATGCCTAATCCAAGACCTGGCCCCATATACAAAATCGCTATACCAGCAATAACTCTTAACATTCTCTCCATACCACCTATGTTTGTGCACATTGTTTTTGGTGTAGTTGCCATGTTTATAATCTCCTGAGTAGATTTAATGTATACATAGTATTAAAATATATATCTAATCGCAATATTATTTTTTCTTACTTTTGTAGTCTTCTATAGCCGCACTGATAGCATCCTCTGCTAAAACAGAACAATGAATTTTTACTGGCGGCAGAGCAAGCTCTTCTGCAATATCAGTATTTTTTATCATTGATGCTTCGGTTAATGTTTTACCTTTAACCCACTCTGTTAAAAGAGAACTTGATGCTATAGCAGATCCACATCCATAAGTTTTAAATTTCGCATCTTCAATGACGCCGTTGTCGCCAACTTTAATTTGTAACTTCATAACGTCACCACATGCTGGTGCACCTACCATGCCGGTACCAACTTGATCACCATCTTCGAAAGTTCCAACATTCCTTGGATTTTCGTAATGATCCAGTACTTTGTCACTGTATGCCATATTTTCTCCCTGTTACTAGGTATTAAAACCTAATTTTCTAATTTTGTCGGTAGTAATTGGTTAATTCCTCTAAATCAATGTCATTGGCATTTGACTTAGTCTCATTAATCAGGCTACCCAACGTTACTGTATCAAGATAATTAGTTAATTTCTTGCTAAATTTATCCCATACAGCATCATCAGTTTTGTCATGATTAATCTCACTCATACCTTCAGGATTAATAGCTTTGATAATACTAGCGATAGTAATATTATCTGGGCTATCTTTTAGCCTATAGCCTCCTCCAGGTCCTCTTACACCGCTCACTAGATCATGTTTTCTCAAAAGTGAGAAAAGTTGCTCTAAATAAGATAGTGATATTCCTTGATATTTTGATATTTCGAGCAGAGTTTTTGGTGTATCTGACTCGTTTGTCGCAATATTTACCAATGCTTTGATAGCATATCTTCCTTTTGCTGATAATTTCATTTTACATCCTCCTAAAATGATTTCCTTAATTCCTGAGTATTATTGTAAGGTTTAAAAGTTATATTTCAAGTATCTAAGAGATATTCCATGTATGGGTTTATTAGATTAGAAGTTGACTAATATCGCTATATTATTGATTTATAATGTTTTTTATCCAATAAAACAAATTTAAGTTTAATCTTATTTTGTCTTGAATTGAATTATCGAAATTTCTATTATCCCGAAGTGATTTAACCTCTAATAGTTTTGCATCATTGTACATGTAAAATATTAAGTGGGGCTTGATAGAAAACGTATTTGAGACACAATTATCCTCGTTATACTTAAATTTGTGATAAACCTTGAATATACGCGTGAACTTATCATGATAAATATCTTCAATTGAAATGGTCTTTTGATTGATACGTTTATTAAATTTTGAATTTTCATTATTAAGAATAGATCTGAAATTATGATAATTGGTCGCATAAATAGACATGAGATGATTAAAGTTCATTATCTTAAACTCTTTTTTGTCTAATTGAAGTGATGTTCGATACATGTTTGTTTATATAAATTATTATTTTGATACAATACACAACAATATATTATATATGACAAAAAAAGAACAGATTGAAATGTCCGGTAAAGTTGTAGAAACCTTACCTAATACGATGTTTAGAGTTGAGCTAGAAAATGGGCACATAGTCACAGCACATATTTCTGGAAAAATAAGAAAGCATTATATTAGGATTCTTAGAGGTGACTCGGTAATGGTGGCATTAACACCGTATGATCTTACGAAAGGCCGAATAATTTTCAGAGATAAATAAGTTTTTAGAGATTATTTATAACTGCATCTCCAAAACCACTAGTTGATACTAACGTTGCTCCAGGGACAAGTTTTGTTATTTCTTCTTTAATATCTATAGTTCTATTTTTATCCTTATTTTTTACTCTAATCAGTCTTTTCCCCGCTCTAGCGCGTGCAAGATCATAAGTAAGCTGCTTGTTTCTAATAGCTCCTTTCACGCCCTTAAGAACAAGGTCAGCAGCCTCTGTCCATCCTAGATACCTCAACATCATTTCACCTGATAAAATAATAGACCCAGGATTTACTCTATTTTTACCTGCAAATGGTTCTGCAGAGCCATGAGTTGCCTCAAAAACAGCGCAACCATCTCCAATATTACCTCCAGGCGCCATCCCAATCCCGCCAACTTGCGCTGCTAAAGCATCAGATATGTAATCACCATTTAAATTAAGTGTTGCGATAACATCATGCTGTTCTGGTGCAAGAATTATTTGCTGGAGAAAATTATCTGCAATACAGTCTTTTATTATTAATTCGTTATCAAATTTTTTATTTTGAATTAGATAAGTTCCATCATCAAGCATCTTTCCATCATATTCACTCTCAACAACATCATAAGCCCAATCACGAAAAGCTCCTTCTGTATATTTCATAATGTTGCCCTTATGGACAATTGTTATACTAGATTTATTAAGCTCTAGAGAATAATCAATTGCCATTCTGACAAGTCTTTTTGTCCCCTCTTCAGATACTGGCTTGATTCCTATGCCGCAGTTTTTTTCGAATCGAAATGGTGAGGAACCCAATTGATTGTTAATAAATTCTATTATTTTTTTTGCGCCATCTGAATCAGGTTCCCATTCAATTCCAGAATATAAGTCTTCTGTATTCTCTCTGAAGACTACCATGTCTGTTAATCCAGATTCGGCCATTGGTGTACTTGTGCCTGGAAAATACTTTATGGGTCTTACACATGCAAATAAATCAAGCTTCTGTCTGATCGTGACATTAATAGATTTATGTCCGGTTCCAATAGGCGTTGTTAATGGGCCTTTGATAGAAATTCTATAATCTTTCATAGCTTCTAGAGTTTCTTCTGGAAGGATAGTGCCGTACATATCATTAGAATTAGAGCCAGCATATAGCTCTAACCACTTGATTTCCTTGTCGTTACCATATGCTTTGTTTACAGCGTAATCTAGAACTCTCTTCATTACTGGGGTTACATCGATACCTATGCCATCACCTATGATATAAGGAATGATGGGATTATCTGGTACTAAGAGCTTTTTGCCATCGTAACCAATTTTTGTTCCATCTACCGGAATGTTAAGCTTCAAGAAATAATCTCCTGTTATTTATCGAATTGCTCTTCTTCAGTACTTCCAGTAAGAGCTGTAACAGACGATGATCCACCAGTTATAACTTGGGTTACGGAATCAAAATAACCTGTTCCTACTTCTCTTTGGTGCTTAGTTGCTGTATAGCCATCCTTCTCTGCAGCAAACTCGGCTTCCTGCAATTTAACATATGCAGTCATTTGTTCGGCGTTGTAACCTTTTGAGAGCTCAAACATACTGTAATTTAAAGCATGGAAACCAGCTAAGGTGATAAACTGGAACTTATAGCCCATCGCACCTAGCTCTTTTTGGAATTTTGCGATTTGAGCATCATCCAAGTTCTTTTTCCAATTAAATGATGGTGAACAATTATATGCAAGGAGCTGTTCTGGATGTTCTTTTTTTAGAGCTTCTGCAAATTTTCTTGCAAAATCTAAATCAGGAACCCCAGTTTCACACCATACTAAGTCGGCATACGGTGCATATGCTAGACCTCTTGAGATAGCTTGATCAATACCGTTTTTAACACGGTAAAAACCTTCAGAGGTCCTTTCACCTGTTGTGAATTCTCTATCTCTCTCATCAATATCACTAGTAAGTAAATTTGCTGCCTCTGCGTCTGTTCTAGCGAGAAGCACTGTTGGAGTATTATAAATGTCAGCAGCTAATCTTGCTGCTGCGAGTTTTTGAACAGCTTCTTGAGTTGGGACGAGAACTTTACCTCCCATGTGACCACATTTTTTTGCTGAAGCAAGTTGGTCCTCAAAGTGTACACCTGCAGCGCCTGCCTCTATCATTGCTTTCATCAATTCATGCGCATTTAGAACACCTCCAAAACCTGCCTCTGCATCTGCTACAATTGGTAGCATGTAATCTACCGGGTCATTACCTTCAGCAATATTCAGCTGGTCTGCTCTTCTTAATGAGTTATTGATACGTTTGACTACCGCAGGAACACTGTCTACAGGATACAGCGATTGATCAGGATACATTTGCATACCTGTATTCGCATCACCTGCAACCTGCCATCCAGATAGATATACTGCTCTTAGACCTGCTTTTGCTTGTTGCATAGCTTGATTACCTGTCAATGCTCCCAGCGCATTTACAAAATCGCTATTGTTTATCTCATTCCAAAGCTTTTCAGCCCCCTGTTTAGCTAAACTATACTCAATGTTGACACTTCCACTTAATTTAGCGACTTCTTCAGCAGAGTAGTCACGTTTAACATTTTTCCATCTGGGGTTACTATCCCATTCTTTTTGAATATCTTGTGCAGATCTAATTTTGCTCATTGCTACCTCTTTGGACTTAAAAATAATTGGCTAGATGATACTACTTGTGAGATTAATTGACAAATTAAATAGCCCAATTATTATCATGATTTAGTAATTTAAATAAAATTTAGTGGATATATACAAAATATGACAATTTCAAAGGAAAAAGTAGCTGTTGGTATGTCTGGTGGAGTAGATTCATCAATAGCAGCATATTTACTATCACAATCTGGTTATGAGGTGAAAGGAATCTTCATGAAGAACTGGGAAGAAGATGATATTGATAATTGTACATCTAAAGAGGATTATGAAGACGCCAGAAGAGTTTGTAAGTATCTGGGAATAGACCTTACTCTGGTTAATTTTTCAGATAAATACTGGACCAATGTTTTTGAATCATTTATTGCTGAACTAAAGAAAGGTCGTACACCAAACCCAGATGTTTTTTGTAATAAAGAGATCAAGTTCAAACAGTACTATGAGTATGCAATGTCATTAAATTTTGATCTTATAGCAACTGGGCACTATGCACGCAAAATAAATGCAAAAGTACCTGAATTACATATTCCTAGAGACAAAGTAAAAGATCAGACTTATTTCTTATACATGATTAATCAGAGTGTGTTAAAAAATACCCTATTCCCACTCCAAGATTTAAATAAAGATGAGGTTAAAACAATATCTAACGACCTCAAGCTTAATCTAAGTCATAAAAAAGAAAGCATGGGGATTTGTTTTATCGGTAAAAGAAAGTTTTCAAAATTTATAGATAAATATATTCAACCAATTAAAGGAAAAATAATTAATTTCGACACTGGTGAACAAATTGGCTATCATACTGGCGTAAGTAAGTATACGATTGGTCAAAGGAAAGGTATCAATATAGGCGGAATGCAAAATTCATTAGATAGCCCATGGTATGTAATAGACAAAGACATTAATCAAAATAAGTTATATGTAAGTCAAAATCAGTCACCACTAATTTATTCTGGTGAAGTTGAACTGATTGATTTTAATTTTATTAATAAAAATTTCAACAATGATAATATTAAGGTGAGATTTAGACATGGAGGAACATTAAGAGATTGTGATTTTAAAATAGTAAATGATAGATATATAATTAGTCTAAAAGATAGCGAAAGAGGAATTGCGCCTGGTCAAGCAACAGTCTTATATCAAGGTACTCAATGTCTTGGAGGTGGGGTCGTTAAAACAAAATGTTTAAGCAAGAATTAAAAAACGAAACGATATCTTTGGGAGCCATATATCAGGCATGTAATGAAATTAAAAAGATCGCATGGCAAGGTGAAATAAATACTAAAAATATAGAGCCGTTGATAAATAGTGTCTATCAGATAACATCTGAGAATATAGATGATATTTATATAAGTGTAAAAAGACTCAACACGGGTTTGGATTTTTTAAGAAGACAACTTGTAGGCGATGCCTTTTCCAGAGATGCAGAGGTAACTAGATATTTTGAAGCGATAGGAATTCTTATTAAGAATATGAATAAAAAGCAGGATGTTTTCAATAAATTACGAAAACAGATCACTGAACAAAATATGGAAGTACAAGAAGATAACTTAGATGATCATGCTTTGTTTTTATCTAATTTATATTTGAATACCGTTAGTAAAGTAGAACCAAGAATTATTGTAAATGGAGATAATAAATACCTAACAGATAAAAAAAATGCAGCAATGATAAGATCGTTACTACTTTGTGCAATAAGGTCTTATGTTCTCTGGCAACAATCTGGTGGTTCTAAGTTCAGAATCTTTGTATTTAAGAAAAAAATTGCACAGCTAGCAGTTACACTGTAATTTAATTCGCTAATTTCTTCAAAACATAATTAAGTATTCCATCATTAACGAAATACTCCCACTCCTTAGCAGTATCAATTCTCACTTTAACTTCAAATCTCTTGT
>MDSZ01037411.1_pt1 | contig 11148 bp, 10 predicted proteins | sample 811201 | NCBI WGS metagenome assembly MDSZ01 (sample SAMN05326647, study PRJNA326480) | marine metagenome | isolation source: seawater | place: Indian Ocean: North | collected 2010 | reverse complement strand
TAAATTATTTTGTGCTCGAATAAGAGACTCAATTTTACCTCTCCAATCTTTAAACCTTTGATTTGATGATGAATAATCAGCTTGACCTGATAATATCATTGGGGTCCTTGCCTCATCAATTAATACAGAGTCAACTTCATCAATAATGGCAAAAACATGATTCCTCTGTACTTGCTCATCTGCACTGTATGCCATATTGTCCTCTAGATAATCGAAACAAAATCTACTGTTAACTCCATATGTGATATCTTTACTATAAGCATCTTTCTTTTTATCTCGAGGCATCTGACTAAAAATACATCCCACGCTAATTCCAAGAAAATTAAACAAATGTCCCATCCACTGACTGTCTCTTTCTGCTAGATATTCATTTACAGTTATAACATGAACCCCCCTACCTGTTAAAGCATTTAAGGCAAGAGGCAATGTGGAAACAAGAGTTTTACCCTCTCCAGTTTTCATCTCTGATATCTTTCCTTTATGAAGCACAATGCCACCCATAAGCTGAACATCATAGTGAATCATATCCCATGTCATTGCTTGCCCCATAACTGTGAAGCTAGTGCCCATAAGTCTTTTAGCAGATTCTTTAACAATGGCAAAAACCTCAATGAGGTTATCATCTAAGAATGTTTTTTCCATGCTGTAAAGTTTATCATCAATATCCTCATCTTTTAAACCACCAGACTGAAGATTTTCTTTTTCTTTCTTAATTAAATCGGAAAGCTCATTTTTAATAGATGCATAGCGTTGTTTAAGCTCTTCATCGCTTTTTGTAGACAAAGAAACACCAAACTCTTTGATCTGCTCAACAATAGGCCAAATTTCTTTCCTATCCTTAATTGATTTATCCCCAAAAATTCCTTTCATGATATTTGATAGAATTGACATGCTAAACCTTAATTTTTATTTTTTTATTTGACCAATCATTAAAAAAAGAATCTAAAATTCCATTTACAAAAGCTCCGCTATCATCAGTGCTCATTACTTTTGCAATCTCTATTCCCTCTGCAATAGAAACTTTTGGTGGAACATGTTCAACAAAAATAATTTCTGACATCACTAATCTTAATATTAGCTTATCCATTAATGTGATTCTGGTTGAGTCCCAATTTGTTGATCTTGAAATAATCTCTTTATCTAAAGTAGATTTATTATTTATAGAAATCCCAGCAAGTTCAAATGCATATTTTTGTATATTTTTTTTATATTTATCTAATTTGTCTTGAAATAAATTTATGGAACCTACAATATCTTGTACATCTAATTTATCAAGTTCCTTACGCATTTTAATATATTTGCTACTAAAATTATCTGGAAGCACTGAAAGAGCCATATCACTACTAAGATCAATATGAGACAATATCTCACTCTTCTGAGTGAATCCATTAATAGAAGATGATATATTAAATATATCCTCAAAGAATACTTTATCATCAATTGAGGTGATTTCATTTGCATATATAAACTGAAGCGCTAAAAGACGCGCACTCCTTTTTTCCTGTCTACTCATTTTATTGAATTCTGACATTTAACGTCCCTTGAGTATATTCTTTCTTCTGTTAGGTAAATAAAATGATTTGAGACTAGCAATCTTATGAATTCTTTCTTCAGCTTTTAAATCAGATGCTACATTTGTAGGAACACCTTCTTTCTCTGATTTATTAAAAATATCCATTAATATATCATAAATATCCTCTGCTTGTGAAAAAGCCCGATCCCTATTATAGCCCTCAAGCTCATTATATACATTAATTAGTCCACCTGCATTGATAGCATAATCTGGTGCATATAAAATATTCTTATCCATTAAAGCTTTGCTATGAACCTTAGGGTTGCTTAATACATTATTTGCTGCTCCTGCTACTATACTACACTTTAATCTTGGGATTGTATCATCATTAATAGTTGCACCTAAAGCACAAGGAGCATATATATCAACATCTTGATCATAAATCTGATCTAAATCAACAATTGAAACTTTATATTTATCTTCTGCTAAGCTAGTTATATCTCTATCAATATCACACGCAAAAATTTTCATCCCATCATTTGCTAAATACTTAACTAGCTCCATTCCAACACTACCTAAACCTTGGACTGATATAGATAGGCCTTCAAGTGAATCTTTTTTTAATCTATGCTTTACAGATGCCTTAATACCAAGATATGTTCCAAATGCTGTTAAAACTGATGGGTCTCCACTACCCCCAAACGATTTAGAGATTCCGGTAACATACTTAGTTTCCATTCTTACATAGTCCATATCCTTAATTGAAGTCCCGACATCTTCAGCTGTAATATACCTACCCCCAAGACCCTCAATAAATCGTCCAAAAGAACGAAAAAGTTCTTCGGATTTCTCTTTTTTAGGGTCTCCTATAATAACAGCTTTTCCTCCACCCAAATTGAGGCCTGCAATAGCGGCTTTATATGTCATCCCTTTTGATAGTCTAAGCACGTCAACTAAAGCTTCTTTTTCAGATTTATAATTCCACATCCTACAGCCACCAAGTGCTGGTCCTAAGACTGTATTATGAATGGCAACTATACCTTTTAGTCCAAGCGTAGGATCATGAAAGTAAGAAACTTGTTCATGCCCTCTATTAATAATTTCTTCAAATATCATTATTTTAATAACTCCCTAGCAATAACAACTCTTTGTATTTCTGAGGTACCCTCATATATTTGAGTAATCTTTGCATCTCTCATTAACCGTTCAACTCCTGTTTCTGCAATAAAACCATACCCTCCATGAATTTGAACACATTGAGTAGATGCTCTCATTGCAACCTCTGATGCATAAACTTTAGCCATTGATGCCATATGTCCATAATTCTCTCCTGCATCCTTCATCGTAGCTGCTTTATATATAAGTAATCTAGCTGCCTCTATTTCTATGGCCATATCAGCTATTTTAAATTGAATTCCCTGATTGGATGAAATAGGCCTATTGAACTGCTCTCTTTCTTTCGAATAAGCTATTGATGCATCTAAAGATGCTTGCGCAATTCCCAGTGCCTGAGATGCTATCCCTATCCTACCTGCATCTAATGTTGAAAGTGCAATCTTAAATCCTTGGCCTTCAGATCCAATTAGATTTTTAAGAGGAACTCTAACATTATCAAAATATAATTCACATGTATCTGATGACCGTATTCCTAATTTATCTTCAGGCTTCCCTGTGCTAAACCCATTAAAAGATTTCTCAACAATAAAGCATGATATGCCCTTATGTCCAATTCCTTTTTCAGTGATAGCAAAAACAAGAACATAGTCTGAATTAATGCCATTCGTAACCCAATTCTTTGTACCATTAATTACATATGAATCCCCATCCTTTTTAGCATAGGTGTTCATGTTTGAAGCATCCGATCCTGATTGTGGCTCAGATAATGAAAATGCTCCTAGCTTATCTCCTTTAGCTAATTCAGTTAAATATTGATTTTTTATATAATCACTACCAAACTTTTGAATTAAATAACATACCAAGGAATTGTTAACAGACATAATTACACCAGCTGATGCATCAACTTTTGATATTTCCTCCATAGCTATACAATAGCTAACAGTATCTAAGTCACTGCCACCAAATTTACTATCAACCATCATACCCATAAACCCAAGATCTGCCATCTTAGATATTTGATTGGTAGGCCAAATTTTATTCTGATCTCTATTAATAACACCAGGAGATAACTCTTCCATCGCAAAATCTGAAGCTGTTTGCTTTATAAGCTTTTGTTCAGAGGTTAATGCAAAATTCATAATTAATACCTATAAAATCCTTCCCCAGTTTTTCTGCCTAACTTCCCTTCATTGCACTTTTGCACAAGAAGAGGACAAGGCTCATATTTAGAATTACCATTAAATCCTTCTTTTAATACGTTTAAAATAGATAAACATACATCAAGGCCAATTAAATCTGCTAATTTTAAAGGACCCATTGGATGAGACATTCCAAGCACCATAATCTCATCAATTGCTTCTTTAGTTGCAACTCCCTCCATTAATGAATAGATTGCTTCATTAATCATGGGCATTAAAATTCTATTTGAAATAAACCCGGGGGAATCTAAACATGTTACTGGAATCTTATTTAATTGAGATGATAGATCAAGAATCAACTTAAGCGTATCATTACTAGTTCGTTTAATTTGAATCACTTCTACTAGCTTCATTATTGGTACAGGGTTCATAAAATGCATCCCAATAATTTTATCAGCACGATTCGTACTATCTGCCAATTCATTAATTGATATAGATGACGTATTAGATGCTAGAATACAACTATCCTTAACCATAGTATCTAAATCCTGGAATATCTTTTTCTTGATATTTATATTTTCTGTGGCAGCCTCAATAATTAAATCACAATCAATCAGCACATTCATATCTGTAGTAGTTTTAATATTCTGAATATATTCAGAAGCTAAATCACTAGTGAATCTCTTTTTATTAACCATTCGATTTAAACTTTTATCTATTGAATCTATACCTTTAGATAGAATATCATCTGACATATCATACAATAAAACTTTAAAACCATTTGATGCAAACGATTGGGCAATGCCACTACCCATTGTGCCTGCTCCAACTACTCCAATTAACATATTTAATTAATTCTCCTAACTAATATTGATGACGCCTCACCTCCACCTATACAAATCGATGCTATTCCTTGATTTTTATTCTCATTTATAAGACCATTCAAAAGAGTGCAGAGAATCCTAGCTCCAGATGCTCCAATTGGATGTCCCATTGAAACTGAACCACCATAAATATTAACTTTACTTGAATCAAGATTAAGATTTTTAATAGCTGCAAGAGTTACAACCGAAAAAGCTTCATTAATTTCAAATAAATCAATATCATTTATATCTACTTCAGTATTTTTTAAAAGCTCTTTCATACTATAAACAGGTGCCGTGGTAAACCATTCAGGGTCATGAGAGAATGATCCATGGCCAACAATCTCAGCAATTGGTGATATCCCTAATTCTTTAGCTTTATTAGCTGACATTATAATACATACTGCGGCTCCATCATTAATAGTACTCGCATTTGCTGCCGTTACTGTTCCCTCTTTATCAAAAACAGGCCTTAAAGATTTTACTTTATCAAATTTAACTCTATGTGGTTCTTCATCATTTTTAATAATAACTGATTTTTTCTTCAATTGAACCTCAACAGGTGTAATTTCTCTATCAAAAATAGAATTTTGAATTGAACTCTGAGATTTTTTATATGAGTCTATAGCATAATTATCTTGTTCTTCTCTACTTATATTATATTTTTCTGCACACATTTCAGCACAATTTCCCATGTGCTTATTATTATATACATCCCACAACCCATCTACAATCATTCCATCAACCAACTTGCCATCTCCAAGTCTATTCCCAGTACGTGAGTTTAATAGATAATGAGGTGACTGACTCATATTTTCCATGCCACCTGCAATAATAATCTCATCTGGATTATTATTAATTATTTGATCAGCTATTACAACAGATTGAAGTCCTGAGCCACACATCTTATTAATAGTTAAGCACTGAGTAGACTTATCTAAGCCTGAAAATAAGGCTGCCTGCCTTGCAGGAGCTTGACCTATTCCTGCAGATAGAACATTACCTAAAATAACCTGGCTAATAAGGTCTGAATCTATATCTATTTTATTTAGTGCTCCTTTAATTGCAGCTGCTCCTAGTTGAGAAGCTGATAAGCTACTAAGCCCACCTAAGAATGAGCCAATAGGTGTCCTAGAGAATGAAACTATAACATTTGACATTATATTTTCTCCTTAGAATCTTGTTTTTTTTCATATGCGGAAATAATTTTTTTAACTAATTCATGACGAACAACATCATTTGAATCAAATTTCACGAATGCTATACCCCTAACTCCATCAAGTATATCAATAGCATTAATAAGACCCGATTGATCATTTGGAGGAAGATCAATTTGTGTGATATCACCCGTGATAATAGCCTTAGAGGTTACTCCTAATCTTGTTAAAAACATCTTCATTTGCATTTTTGTTGCATTTTGAGCTTCATCTAAAATCATAAAAGAATTATGTAGCGTTCGCCCCCTCATATATGCTAACGGTGCAATTTCAATAACGCGTGATTCTAAGTATAGCTTAAGTTTATCAGGTGGAAGCATGAATCTAAGTGCATCATATAGTGGAGTTAAATATGGATCAATTTTTTCTTTTAAATCACCTGGTAAAAATCCTAAGCGCTCTCCTGCTTCTACTGCGGGTCTTGTAATAACTATTTTTTCTACTTCTTTATTTTTTAGTGCAGCAACTGCACTGGCTACAGCCTGATATGTTTTACCTGTACCTGCCGGACCAACAGCAAAAACAATATCATTATTTAATACAGCATTAAGATATGCTCGCTGCCCTTTCGTATTAGCAAATATTGGACCCTTGTGAGAATGTAGAACAACAGGACTTTCACTTTGTATACCTGATAAATTAGCTGAATCATTAGACAATAGATCACTAACATCATTTTCATTTAGGCTGCCTTGTGTATTAATCAATGTAAGCATGTTTCTAATGACTAACTGAATTTTCTCTAATTCACTTTTATCACCATCTAAATTTACATTATTTCCCCTTACAACTATTTTAGAATTAAAATGATTCTCTAAAATTTTAAGATTATTATCATTTAATCCTACGAAAAGGATTGGATCTACGCCTGCTATATCAATGGTTTTCTTCATTATGAAATATGTATGAAATAAAAGGTGTGTGGCTTTTGGAGCAAGCCCTTTGAAAAACTAATTACTGATACTATAAAAATCACAACCATCGGAGCAGAAGTTACGCTGTTTATGACTATTTACAAATCACTTCTTTTTAGAGTTTAGTTTTAGTCCTAACTCATCCAGTTGATTTAGATAAACTGGGGATGGAGAATTATCCATTAAAGACATTGCAGATGTTGTTTTAGGAAATGCTATCACATCTCTAATTTGACTACATCCAGCTAGCAACATAACAATACGATCCAATCCAAATGCAAGCCCACCATGAGGAGGAGCTCCATATTTAAATGCTCCCATTAAAAATCCAAATTTTTCTTCTGCCTCTTCCTTGTTTATACCTAATAAATCAAAAATTCTTGATTGCAATGTCCTATCATGAATTCTAATCGAACCACCACCAAGTTCGTAACCATTCATAACAATATCATATCCAAGAGAATTAATTTTTCCAGGATCAGTATCAATAAGATGCAAATCATTCAAATCTGGAGAGGTAAATGGATGATGTAAAGAATCCCATCTCTTTTGTTCTTCATTCCATTCTACAAGTGGAAAATCAACTACCCACAATGGACACCAAGTGCCCTGATCTATTAAATTTTCTCTTTCAGCTAATTTTAACCTAAGGGCACCAAGTGAATTATAAACTACATTGCGATTATCTCCTACAATAAAAATAATACTATTGTCTTCTATATTTAGGTTTGATAAAATATCATTCTTAGTATCATCTGGAAAGAATCTACTAATTCCACCATCTAGATTTCCACCTACATATTTCATCCAAGCTAATCCCTTAGCATCAAAATATGTTTTAAGATAATCTGTAAGCTCATCTATGACCTTCCTACTATAATTATCTGCATTGGGACAAATAATTGCCTTAACAATTCCACTAGATGAGATAATATCTTTAAAGGTATTAAATTCAGATTTTTGTATGTAGCTAGAAAACTCTTGTAGCTCTAAACCAAATCTCATATCTGGTTTATCAGATCCAAATCTTTCCATAGCATCATGATAACTAATAATAGGAAACTCCTCAGGTAAATCCACCCCTATTGTATCTTTCCATATGTTGGTTATTAGTTCTGTAGCCATATGAATTATATCATTTTGATCTACAAATGACATTTCAATATCGACTTGAGTAAATTCCGGTTGCCTATCCGCACGAAAATCTTCATCTCTAAAACACTTACATATTTGAAAATATCGATCAAAACCTGAAACCATTAGAAGTTGTTTGTAGGTTTGAGGCGATTGTGGCAATGCATAAAATCTTCCTTGATGAATCCTACTTGGAACCAAAAAGTCTCTTGCTCCCTCAGGGGTAGATTTCATGAGAATTGGTGTTTCAACCTCAATAAAATTATCTTTAGACATATGCTCTCTGATTGATTGAGTTACCTTATGCCTTAAAACAAAATTCTTTTGTAAGTCTTGAGTTCTTAATTCAAGGTATCTATATCTAAGTCTATGATCCTCCATAGCAGAATTTCGATCATTAATATCAAAGGGGGTTGGATCAGATTCATTATATACAACAATTTCACTAACTTCTACATCAATATCACCTGTAGAAATATCTTTATTCTTGGCCTCATCAGGTCTTGCAACAACAACTCCTTTAATTCCTATAACATCTTCCAATCCAAGTTTCTTTGCAGCATTAAAAGCATCTAAATAATTTTCTTCATTAAAAACTATCTGAGTCTTACCATATCTATCTCTTAAATCAATAAAAATAAGTCCACCTAAGTCACGGCTTTTAGAAATCCAACCATTAAGATGAACCTCAGATCCTATAGCCCTAGCAGATAGCTCTCCACATGTATGCGTTCTTTTAAACAATGTCTTCTCCTTTAATAGGAGGTAAATTTACAGCCATGGAATCATATATCCAAGATTACGTCTGTAGCCGAATGATATTTCATAAACATCTGTCTTATTATTTAAAACATCAGGTGAAACATTGTTGCCAGCCATGATTGATTTTCCTTCAATGAAAATAGGCTTTCGAATAGAGATGGAGATAGCTCCTTGATTCGTTGGGAATACACCCCCAATAGATGGAATGATTAATGTAGATTTTGAATTGGGTATTGGAATATTATTCCATGATGATTCTTCAAAAGCAACGTAAGAAAATCCAAATACAAATCCTAATGGGAGTACGTTAAATTTATTTTCATTATAATTATTTCGTTTCCAGACCATCGTTGATGCAATGCTATAGTTAAGTCCTGATGAAAAATCATACTTATTTTCAGATAAGGGAATATCTACATTAACAACGGAGCCAAAAAACATAGGATTGAGAGATTGCTTGTAAAAGATCTGAGTTTCGATAGACGCCTTATAAACTCCACTACTTAAACTAAAATGCCTATGATTATACTCGCCCGAGTTCCATGCGATGATATCATTTTCATCATCTGGAGATACAAATGGGTCAGCAAGCAAGATTGATTTTGAAGGTATTATAAATCCCAATCCATAATAAATTCTAAATCCATCTTTTATACCAGTATCTTTATGAAGGTATTTAATCGAAAACTTTGAATCACCCAAGATACTTCCTCTTGCCTGCAAGTCTCCATTAGGTTTTACATAATCAGTTAGAGTGTTTTCTGTCCTATGATGAATACTCAACTCTTCAGTTTTCCACATCATTTGTCTTACACCTATCTGCTGTGAAAAAGTGATATTAAAAAATTCATTAATACCCACTGTGATTTTGGGATCAAGCATATATGTTATTAAGCTTCCTTCATGAATAAACGGCTCATAAAGAAGCTCATCATGTGACCATATGATATATTGATAACTAGCATCAATATTTAGCATAACTTCACCAGGGAAAAGTCCAACACCTTGAGAGGAATTGCCGACCGGCAATGAGGGGTTACTTCACATTGCTCACTGTGGAAATAAAAATTGAAGCAAAAATAATAGCAAAATAATTCTATGCATCATAGTGGCCAAAACATATTACTCCTATTCTTATATTCATTAAAATCATCATATCGAGAAAGCGATTTATCTTTTCTCATCATATTTGGAAGCCACACTATAAGAATAAAAAGAGATAGGATGAGAATCGGAATCCAATGAAGCGATAAAATTGAAAATGCCAAGTATATTAATAGCTCTCCAAAATAATTTATATTTCTTGATTTTGAAAAAAGACCATCTGTAATTAATACTCCTGGATTAATCTTTAATGAAATATATTTTTGCATATCTGAACTAAAATGCAAGAAAACACCTAATCCAAATAAAAATATAGATAATGAGATTAGTATAAATGGAGCCTCAACCATAATTCCTTGATTAAAATATCCAGAAACAATAATCCATGGGGATATCCAATACATAGATAATCCAAAGAGAATAAGCATTCCATATCCAATACTAGCCTTTTCATCCCAAGATTTATCAGGAAAAGTTATACTCTTTAAAACCCAAAGTATGCCATAGGTGCCATGCAATCCGAGATAAACCCATATGGTAATATTGTTAAACGCATTATAAAAACTGATTAGAAATAATATATAAAGGAAAGTAATTCCTTTATGAAAATCGATAAAATGCTTATGCTTCATTAAGCAATAAAATTAAAGGAAATTTTTTCATTAATCTCGGGATGAATACTCTTAGATACGGGACAGTGCTTAGCTGCTCTAATGACAATCGCTCTTTCTTTTTCAGATAGAATGCCTGCGATATTAATATTTATATTAATTTCTTTTACTCTCCTTGGAGATGTACCCATGATTTTTTGTATATCGATGCTACTACCATCAATACTAAAACCATGAGAGTTTGCAGTGATTCCCATAATAGTAAGCATGCAAGATCCTAATGAAGATACAAACAAATCTGTAGGAGAAAATTTTCTACCTTTTCCATTATTATCAATCGGAGCATCAGTTTCAATTAACTCCCCTGTAGAATTATGCTTAATGAGAGTACGTAATTCCCCATTATAAGAAATACTAATATTACTCATTAAGCAGATAAAATCATGTTAACAACTAAAATAATATCAAAAATATCAATCAGACCATCAGCATTCATATCAGCTGTTTCTAAATTTATTTCTTCGGCAATACCAATAACATAATTTACAAGTATAATGATATCAAAGACATCCACGCCACCATCATTATTTACATCCCCCATAAATGAGCCTGAAAATGAAGATTCATAATATCCATCGCGAGTAAATCCAGATCTAAAAATACTCCAGTAATTAGAGCTATCACCACTAGATTTAATATCAAACGCATTCAAGCCATCTGCAGAACCACAAAATATTTCGAGATCTCCATCAGAATCTAAGTCCATTATATGTGC
>MDSZ01045505.1_pt1 | contig 11149 bp, 10 predicted proteins | sample 811201 | NCBI WGS metagenome assembly MDSZ01 (sample SAMN05326647, study PRJNA326480) | marine metagenome | isolation source: seawater | place: Indian Ocean: North | collected 2010 | reverse complement strand
TGAATCGCACGGCAAGGATATTCGAGCCTTGGTTGTTGGCGATAGAGTTGTAGCAAGTATGCGTCGACGAGCGAGAGGGAGAGAGTTCCGGAGCAATTACCATCTAAACGGGACGGTTGAAAAGGTAGAACTCCTACCAGAATATGAAGAAGCGGCTTGCCGTGCTGCACGAGTTCTAGGACTGCATATTGCTGGTGTCGATTTGTTGGAAGCAAAAAATGGTCCGCTCGTGCTTGAAGTAAATTCATCCCCAGGACTTGAGGGGATTGAAAAAGCGAGTGAAGTCAATGTTGCGAGCGAAATTATCGATTATGTGACATCCGAAACCGCATTTTCGGATGTCGATTTAGACCAGTTGCTGAGAACAGTCCCTGGCTCAGGTGTACTTTCGCTGCAGATACGCAACCATCCTCAGTTGGTTGGACAACCGCTTGAGAGTTTGTTTAACTCAAATTCTGAAATACCTGTCTTTGCCCTTTCACGTGAAAATGAATTGATGTGGAATCCAAGCAACGAAATTCAACTGCGTTATGAGGATGTACTGATTTGTTATGGCGAGCTCACAGAATTGAGAAGTTCATTGCGTCAAGCAATGCTTGATGTACCACAGAAAGCCCTTTCTCTCCCTGATAGAGAAGAGACCAATGCATGATTCGGCGTTGAAGAAGCAGTTGAATACTGCTTTTCCCGTTCGAGGTTTCGCGCGGTGGTTTGATATGGTAGTTCATTTTCATGTTGTCTGCTCTACGGAGCACGGGATGCACACCCGCTTAGGCGGGAGGCGGTGAACGCCAATGAATATGCGGAGAAGAGAGGAGCGAACTCGCAAGGCTTTGAGGCCGAGCCAAATGAGGTTGAGCGAAGCCTCTGTCTCCCTTCCACCACGGCTTGTGCACATGCAGAATCTACCTTGGGTCGATTGCTACATGCAAACCCTGAGGTCAGAAAACAAGTCTGAAAACACCCAAAAATCCTATGCGAGTGGTCTGCGAGGTCTTATCGAAACCACATTACCTGGCGAATCTGTGTTCAGTGAGGCCGATTTCCAAGGCCTAAGTGTTCTTGACCTCGCTCAAAGAATGGAACCTCTAAATGGACGTATCGACCGATGGACGCACAGCCTTTCAGACCTACGCCCTACGACATACAATGCCCGCTTGGCGGCTGCAAGACATCTGTTGAAATGGCTTGGGCATCGTTGGCCTGACCATTTGGTTCGTGCTCGCTCAGGAAAAAGACTCCCCAGAACTCTCAACAAAAGAGAGATGACGATGGTTTTGGATGCTGCTGCAAAAAGTGAAGACCCTGCTGCCTCGATTATTGTCACGATGATGCTTGATACGGGTCTACGAGTAAGTGAAGTCTGCAACCTTAACAGCAACGACATCGATCTTGAAGATGGTTCTGCACGTGTATACGGCGGAAAAGGCGATAAAGACCGTATCGTACTTTTCACGAAGAGAACTTTGGAAAGGATAGATGCCTGGATTCCAATTCGTGAAGCTCGAGTGAGAAATGATGATTTCGCATTCCTCCTCAATTCTGCTGGAAGACGCTTGCAACCACGAGGAGTACAACGACTCATGGACAGATTGGCGACTGAAGCCGGTCTCCCTAAAGGGAAATTAACACCCCATGTGTTGAGGCATAATTTCGCTACAGGGCTTCTTGAAAGAGGAGCGGATTTGGTGACTATCCAGCGTCTTCTTGGACACTCCAGTATCGCTACAACACGAGTGTATCTTGAAATTTCAGACCAAACATTGCGCGAAGTCTATCACCGCGCTCAAGCAACCAGAGAAAAATTAGAAGAGGCTGCCACAGCCACCGAAAAATCCCCTGATGAGTTGATAGAATCCACACCATCAACCAGTTCTGTGGGCATAGAATAGTTCATTTTGTTTTCTTCGGGCGTTTTTTCACAGTTGGCGGCCCTGTCCATTCTCTATGAGGTTTGATTTCTTGCCCGCTATGCCCCTCAATTGGGCAATATTTTCCCGAACGGCATCGAGAGCATTTTTCCTTTGAAGGCATTTCGACGGTTTTGCGTAAGCGCCCATATTTCCGTCGAGGCATGAGAAGTTGTGAGAGAAGACGGTTTTCAATGCTAACGGAGAAATGAAGTGGATTACTTCTTGTTGAACCAAGGCATATCTTTCACACTTCGAGGAACCCGTAGCGTGACCCCTTTCCTCCCGTCATCGGACTTTGATGATTTAACGGTCTTTTTACCGGGGGTTGTTGAGGCCGTCTTTTCGACAACTTTTTTAGCTACATCTTTGGTTTTGGATGCTGCTTTCTTTGCTTTCGATTTCGCCTTTGATGCAACGGTTGTGGCTGCCTTTTTCGATTTGGAAGCTGTTGACTTTGCAGCTGACTTGGCTTTCTTGGAGGTTTTCTTAGCAACTCCAGCGGCCTTGTCTGCGGCTTTAGCCGCAGCAGAAACCTTCTTTGCTACGGCTGCACTTAATCCAGCATCTTGCAATTTTTTTGAACCCGCAGAAGCTACTTTGGAAACGGAATCAATCTTTGCTGAAATCAATTTTTTAGCAGTTGCGGCGCCTATCCCAGGTAGTGCTGTTAACGCTTCGATTTTTGAATTCCCCTTCTTTGACATTGGCTCACTGTTGAGACCATAACGTGTCCGATTCATCAATACTTCTCTTGTTATGAAAGAGTCGAAGCGTTGGATTGATGATGTTTGAATCCTCGCAAAGGGCATGGGCAACTATGCGACCGACCGCAGTACTGTAGTCGTGTATGCTCAAGTGGGAAAAGCAAATGCAGGACATCGCGTTCAAAATGAAACAGGATTGCTGAGGCCTAAATCGTTTAATTTGCCAAGTAAAGTCGTTTATCTGGGTGATGTTGCAACACATATTTTAGCACATCTAGAACACCCGGAGACTCCCCTCTTTACTCAACCGCCGAAGTTCAATGAACAGAAGTGGGCTTTTGAGACGCGAAGTGGAGGATTGGAAGTTCGTATCTCTTCAGAACCGTATTGGGGACTGGGTTTGTTTAATTCTGGCTACATCAACACTATCCAACTCTATGGTTCATCAAAGTCCTGTTCTCGGCTACTGTATGATTTAGTCGCCTCTCTTCCACGGCGCCCATGGGAAATGGCTCATACAAATGCTGCTGGCCGATTTTTCGCAAAAAAATCCGATGTCGTTACAAGCAAATCAAATGAATTGGAGTGGAAAAAGGCTCTTGAGATGGCCGATGCAGTCTTCCAAGAGCAACTATTCGCCTTAGAGGAACAAGGTAGAAAAGTCGAAGAAAGAATCAAATTAAGTGAAAATTCAGAAAATTGGTCGCAGGAACAAGCTGCACAGTCTATTGATGATGCATTGTATGATCTTGGTGTTGCTCGTGGAGCACTCGCCGATGGAAATGCACCAGGATTTGAACGCGCAATGGCTCGTGCTGAGGCTTCGTTTATCCTAGCTGACCCTGACCAAGCCGAAACACAAAATCGAACAGTTGAGAACAACAACCCGCAAGGCCACGTATTGTCTTACGATGTTGAAGAAGAGGACGTTGCCTTCGTGGATTTGACACAAAACAGAGAAGAGGAATAGATTTTATCGCCGCGTCGCGTTGATAAAGGGGTGGCAACTCGCAGTGATTGTTCCACATGGCTTCGAAGAAGAAATCCGACGGTAGCGGTATTCAACAGGCTGCAGGTCTTATTCGATATTTCGACGAAGAATCAGAAGATGCTTGGAAGATCACACCTTTCCAAGTTTATGCTGCCTGTATCGGTATTGGAACTTTTTTCTACCTTGTAAATCAAGGCGTTATTTCTTGGATAATGGACTTGTTCTGAGTCCACATTAAATTGGTTGTATCATTACAATCCTGTTTTCTTTCTGTGCCATACACTGAGCTACTTGCATAGCAGTTCTCATGTCAGTGGTTCCACCTATCACTTTTTGATTGCCTTCTTCATGAAGAATGAGTTTATGTGTCAGATTGTACAACACGCCGTTTTCAATCCGTTCAAAGACCCAATGTTCGTTTTCTATTCGAACCATTGCAGGAACCTCAACCATGGGCCCCATTTCAGAACCGATGAGTTGTGTTCGAGTTTTCAAACCTTGAAGGTCTCGTACTGGACTCCAATTACGGCGGCGCACCGGTGCATGTATTCTCCTGTTTTTTGCTACGCCTTCTCTAAATGCTCTGCTCATGAGGGTCCCATCCCTTGAAGTCGCTCGACTTCAAACCGAAGCGGACTTGTTCCGCTAATAAGAAGCGCGACACATTAGACGCCCAATTTGCGGTTTTGACAGGCTGCATTCGTAACTCACGATAACTGAATAATACGGGAATCTAATGCATCGGTGACTTCATGAGATATCGTTGACTGGCCAAAGCGGAGACGGTAAGATGAGTGAAGTTCCAGAAGGACAATTTTACACAAAAGAACACGAATGGATTCGAGTGGAAGGGGATGAGGTCATCATCGGAATTACAGACCACGCTCAAAATGCATTAACGGATATTGTTTACATCGAACTTCCAGACGGTGGAGAAACCCTTGGAGATATGGACGAGTTTGCAATTGTCGAATCTGTAAAATCTGCATCTCCTATTTTTGCACCATTGGCTGGAGAAATTACTGCAGTGAATGAATCGCTTGAAGACGAACCTGAATTGATGAACAGCGACCCCTATGGAGCCGGTTGGATAATTCGAATGAAACTTGAAAATCCAGATGCGCTGTCCACTCTCATGAGTGCTGCTGATTACAAAGCAGAAATTGGCGAGTGAACGGTGTGACTGAGAACACTTGGAGCCTCTATGTCGACGGTTCCTGTCTCGGAAATCAAAATGTTGACGCCGAAACCCCTGCCGCATGGGCCGTTGTAATTGTTGTCGGCGATAACGGTCTTGGAAGAGGTTCTGGTGAACTACATGAAGAATTTGCAGACCATGTCATTACCGATGAATTGCAAGACGATTACATCGGTGCTCAAATCGGTTCAAACAATACTGCCGAACTATCAGGGTTCGCCGCTGCTCTGCGCTGGTTACTCATTGAAGGTGGTGATGAGCCGGCAATTATTCGGGCTGATTCACAGTACGCAGGCAATCTTGCATGCGGTGCTTGGAAAGCCAAAGCGAATCGGGAGCTCGTGGCTCATGTTCAATCTCTCTGGGATACGGTAAGCGAACTACGGCCGCTTTCTTGGGAACATGTTCGAGCTCATCGAGGGCACCGATGGAATGAGCGAGCAGACCATCTAGCACTGCGTAAAGCTCAGAATGAAAGTCCGATACCACTTACGTTTTGGAAACCTGGCCAACGTTAGAGTTCATCCAATCTTGCCCGAAGCCATGCTTCCATTGCAGGTGCTGTATCGCTACGACGCAACGCATGGTCAACTTGAGCCTGCAACCATGGCAATGGTTTTCCAGAATCATACCACTGGTAACCTTTCAATTCGACTCCAAGCAGACCATCATTGTTCATCCAGTGTTGTTGCAACACAATTGATTGGAGTTCACCGTGTGATTTAACATCGTATTTCTGCAACAACGATTTGGCATCTGGCGTAAACAAGTATCGGCCACACATCACAAGATTTGACGGTGCATCCTCAACATTTGGTTTTTCACAGATTTCCTGAATTCGTTCACCTTCTAGGCGCACGACACCGTAATTCGATACTTCATGTGGCGAGATAGCCAGTAGGCCTGCACAAGGCAAACCATTTTTTTCAAAATTCTCAACAAGTTTCTTACTCGCATTTGAGGGAATGAATTCGTTCGTTGGAGTATGCGAATCAAGAAGTATATTGTCGCCGAGCAAAACCAAGAAAGGGCCCGAAACGTCGTCCAAAGCTGTTTCAATTGCGTTTCCAAGCCCAAGCGGCTCATGCTGAATATGTACCTTGACTTTGATATCTGAAAAAGGTGAAAGAAGTGTTTGATCAAGGTCTGGACGACGACCTTGAAGCCAAGAGTGGTCGCCGAGTAAAGCAGTCAGGTCTTTACGTGGAGAGGAGATGATATGTAGGCATTGCACGCCTGCAGCGACTGCTTCACGAGCCAAATGAATCAGAGCTGGAACGTCAACAAGAGGAAGTGCTTCCTTTGGGACTGAAGCGCTTGTTGGCAACATTCGTGTACCAAGTCCACCAGCAACAAGCAAAGCGTCTCGAACTGCCGCCATAGCACCCGCTGTATGGCGTAGGCTTTCAAGCGTAGCCCTTCTGCATTGGACTATGGGCAGAACTGTCGAGTGGCGATGGTTTGCTGTCATCGGCACTCTGTTGGTCGCTCAATCCTTTGTTGACCTCACGCCAGAGGGCCCTTGGGATTCAAGGTCTTTTTCCAGAGGTATGGTCGGTTTAGCCGGCTTATCCTGCCTGTATCTCGGATGGTTTCGATGGGCATTTAAACGAAAGGGAATCGCGCCTACTATCGACTTGTGGGAAACTCCAGAACAGACATGGAAAACCGTTTTCGCCGTGGGTTTGGTGTTTCTTTTCTCTGTTAAATTCCTCACCGGATTCGGCCTAAATCAGTATGTTCCAGAGCCAACAGGAATGATTCTCACACTCTTAGGACTGATGACTGTTCTCAATGCAGTCTATGTTGGTCTGCTCACCGTAGGCCCTCTTGCTCAGTCAAGTGAAGAAGAATAACTAATCATCAATAAATCCGAGCTGCTGATCCAGTATTTCGTATGCTTCCTCGACCGGTGGTAATTCTCCAGAATCGTCCATGTCACTGTGAAGAGGTGGAGGAGATTGTGGAGCCTGAGGTTGTGGCCCATCTCCAGCCAACCATGCTTTCCACAGTTGACTGCGTTCAGGGCGGCGGAGTGTGAGAGGGTCCCACAAGCCGTCCAAATCACACCCTAGTTTTTTGAAATCTTCAAGGCGACCAGCAAAATGCTTTGGAGAAACCTCCTCCATTCTCATCAACAATTCTCTCATCCGAGTGCGCACAACCTCATCACCGTCTTGCCAAAGAATTGGGAGCAGATTACGCTTATCATCAGGATACTGCTCAATATAGTCTCGCAAAAAAGGTACAAGATTCCGACGAACAAGGGCGAGGGGGTGTTGCGACAGTTCGACCATGGTGTCTGCCCAAAGTTTTGAATCGAGGAACCGTAAATCTCCAACCGTGGAACTGGCGGCAGCTAGAACACCTTCGTCTTCATCTTGAAGCATCTCTTCGAGAAAAGGAACAGCATCCCACTCGAGACGACGGAACATTCGAGTAAGTACATCTGCCATCCCTCTACGAATGAGGATTTCTTTTCGGTTGTGCAGGCGTTGAGCAAGTTCAAGACCGACTTGACGGTCAAATTCAATTGTTTTTGCAAGACAAAGAATCACTCTTGCAGCAATCTCAACTTCTGTATCTGATGCCCTGCGCAACAATAGTGATTGCAAATCGAGAGGAGAAACCAAGTTTGGCCTGTGCAGCAAAAGGCGCACCCATTCCATCAACAAGAGACGGCGATCAGCTGAATCATTTTCGAGTCTTTCAATCAACCATCGAGCAGCCTCAACTCCAGCATCATGAGCCACAACTCCCGTGTTTCGTGGAATCACAGCATGTGGATTCCAACCGAGTTGATGTGGCCCAACATCGGGTTGAGTGTGCCAAGTTCCTGGGCGCTCTGCCAAAGCAATTGACTCCAACAAGTGATACCCTTGGTGAATAGGTTGACCGTTTGGAACTGTTGAGAGGCCATTGATGAGAGCGATAGAAAGCCACCAGCGGTCTGTATTTGGGGCAGCCTGATCAAAGGCTTGAGAAAGCCAATCGGTAGCAACTGCAAACAACAAACGTTCAGCAACCTTGTCAACCCGTCGATGAAGCCATTTTTGATGAACTTCAAACGGGTCATCACTCAAATTCATTCGATGAGGAACAATAAGGTCAACGACATTGTTGAGATTCGATTCAAACATAGCGCGGTCCATCTGGAGGATGCCGAGAGCTTGTTCAATGACCTGCGCTGGAGATGTTGGTTGTATGGGAGGGAAATCCGGGTCGGTGATTGGGGGTTGAGGCAAGGGCCATGCAGAAGTCCCTCGCTCCATGGCTTCAACAAGGCCTGTTGCAACCGCCTCAAAGACACGGTCTGACAACTTCGAACGCTCTCTACCCATAGCGAAACCTCAAGGAATCCAAGGGCTCAATCAAATATCAAGTTCAATATTGAGGTTTTGAATAAGTTCCTTGTAACGATTTCGAATTGTCACTTCCGTGACACCGGCTACTTCTGCAACTTCGCGTTGTGTTCTGCGCTTTCCGCACAAAACCGATGCGATATAGATGATAGAAGCTGCAATCCCGGTAGGGCCTCGGCCGCTGGTCAACTCTTTTTCTTGAGCCGCCTTAATCAGTTCGTATGCCTTTGCTTCTACTTCAGCGTCAAGACCTAAGCCGGAACAGAATCGAGAGATGTAATCTTCTGGACCTGTCGGCATAATCTTCATCTTCAATTCTCGAACCATGAATCGATAAGTTCTACCGATTTCTTTGCGACCTGTTCTTGAGGCTTGTCCAATCTCATCGAGTGTACGAGGTACACCACACTGTCGGCAAGCAGCATAAAGCGATGCAGCAGCGACTCCTTCGATCGAACGGCCTCGTATCAAACGCTTATCCACTGCTTTCTTGTAATTTACCGCAGCTGCCTCTCGGACAGACTTTGGCAACTCAAGTCGGCTGGCCATTCGGTCAAGTTCTGCTAGAGCCATTGCCAAATTTCTTTCAGTTGCATTTGAAACTCGACTTCTTTTCTGCCACTTTCGCATGCGATAAAACTGGGAACGATAACGTGAATTAATGGTTTTTCCAGAGTAATCTTTGTTCTGCCAATCAATATCGGTTGACAAACCCTTGTCGTGCAACATGACGGTCATTGGCGCACCAGTACGTGCTCGCTGGTCGCCTTGTTCAGGCGAAAACACTCGCCATTCGGCACCTTGGTCAATGACATTGTCTTCAAGGACCAAGCCACAGTCTTCACAAATGACTTCTCCACGTGTCTCGTCACGGGTTAGATTTCGACTTCCACAGTCGCTGCACTTTACGATATCTTCTACTTGTTGTTCATCCATTACAATTCCTCATTTGTCCCCCACTGCAAGCCTCAATGCTCAACAATTAGGGGAACCTTATTATACTCCGATAAGTAACTATATTTAAACATAAGCGGCAATCAACTTAAACTTGTATGTGCTAAAAATTGAGTTTTTTCAGGTATTTCATTTCGAGTCCATCAAAATTTTTTCCCGAACCGGTTATGAACACTGAGCACTTGAAACGGTTCGGTGAGGGGACATGCGAGAACACTGGCCGCCAGCAAAAATCGCTCTGAACCCTAAAAAAAGAGTACTTTTCCTAACAAAAGACCTTGAACTCATCAAGAAACAACTGTACGAGGGATTGAATCTAAGGATGGAGGACCTTTCGGTCGACGAATTGCTCGACGACATCAATACGGACGTGATGACTCCTGCATGGGTTTGCTTTGACCACGACCCAGAAGAGATTTCAAAGAATGCGTATGCGGGATTAATGCATAACGGTATGCGCGTGTTCAACGAAAATGCACTCAAAAAAGGTAATTTTGAAGTCATTGTTTCAGGCCAACGGAAAGGTACTGGTTCGTCAAGAGAGACTGCCGCACAATGTGAGCGCTGGGCTGGAATCAATATTGTCATCGCTGCCTCGTTCGCACCGATCCATGAAAGGAACAACATCAACCTGGGTCAACTGATGGGCGATCATGCAATGTTGGAACGTCTACAACGAGGAGAAGAAATCGAACTTTCTGAATTTACATCGCAATACGATGACGTGACTCAAATTATTCTTGAGAAAGGCGGGCTGTTTCCTTTTGCCAAGGCCCTCAAAAGAGATGAAATCTCGCTCCCAGCAATCAATACCCCTACGCGTCCAATGACAATGGCTGAGAAAATCATTGCACGGAATTTAGTGGGCCAAAAAGAAGGACAATGTGTCAAACCAAATGATCCTGTTATCGCCCAAGTCCAAGGAGGTTATTCGCATGAATTTACTACGGCCCAAGTGCACACATTCCTGGAACAAGAGTACGGTTCGGATTACTCACTACCGAATCCAAGTAAATTTGCGGTGTTTGAAGATCATCTGTTGTATGCGCATCACAACCCGAAATTTGTTCCTTTCATGCACAAAGTACAGACATTGCGCGACTTACAGGTGGCCTTCCAACGCCATACATCCGTTCGAGACTACTCAGCCAAGGATGGTGTTTCGCCAGGAATCTGTCATCAGGTTGCTCGTGAGGAATTTATTGAAATTGGAGATTTCATCCAAGCCACTGACTCTCACACCTGCATGGGTGGCGCTTCAAATGCACTTACTTGGGGAGTTGGTGCAACTGAATATGCGAACCTAATCAGCGCAGGATTCACTTTTGTCAAGGTTCCAGAATCAATCCGGTTTGAATTGGTTGGTACTCTGGTTCCCGGTTGTACTGCAAAAGATGTGATTCTCTACATATTGGCCGACCATGCTCGAAAAGAACTAACCCTCAACCGAAGCATGGAGTTTGGCGGTTCGGGACTTGCGAGTCTTTCGGTCGACGAAAGAGCTACGCTCTGTAATATGGCAACGGAATGCTCGGGCAGAACTGGAATTTGCGACTCCGACGAACTTCTTTTGGATTGGATGCTTGAGTCCCAACCACATTTGGACAGAAATGAGCAGGAGATGCGTTCTGTTCGTGCAGATCCTGATGCCCATTATGACGGTGGCATCCATGTCATAGACATGTCTAAAATTCAACCAATGGTTGCACATCCAGGTGATCCAAACAAGGGAATCCCAAGCGATCCGACCAACGGTGCAGATGTGGCTGATATAGGGCAAGTCAGTATTGATATCGCATATGGCGGCTCATGTACAGCTGGTAAAGCAGATGATGTTGCCTACTATGCCAAAGTTTGCAAAGCTGCCGAAGACGCTGGGTTGCTGGTGAAAGATGGTGTTGATTTTTACATCCAGTACGGTTCTGGAATCGTCAAAGATTTGGCCGTTCGTAATGGATGGCACGAATTGTTTGAACGAGTTGGTGTAAAACTCATCGACCCTGGTTGTGGAGCTTGTATCGGTGCTG
>MDSZ01000806.1_pt1 | contig 11150 bp, 2 predicted proteins | sample 811201 | NCBI WGS metagenome assembly MDSZ01 (sample SAMN05326647, study PRJNA326480) | marine metagenome | isolation source: seawater | place: Indian Ocean: North | collected 2010 | reverse complement strand
TAGGAGAATTCGATCCTGGCCTTTGGCATCATGCAATGAATCCATCATCGCCAATCATCTCCAAGACCTTGGATACAAATCTGCTGAAGATTGTCAGTGCCATCACCAATGTCAACATCATCAAGGACTACTAATCTAGCAGCACCCATTCCTGTGCCTAAGAGAACAATCTCCTTCGCTCTAGCAACTAATCTTTCATTCAATCTTCCTTCACTGATTATGAATCCTGCATTTTCTATCGCAGATTTACAGGCGTTGAAAGTTACCGATTCAACCCCGCCTAGTCCGGATTCACTAATCCAAACTACGCCGTCTTCGTCTAACACTAGAGGCATCACTCGATCACCATCTATGATGCAATATTCGTGGACTAGTAAGGCCACATCTGCTCCACTTTGCAATACCTTGGAAGTAATTTCACGGTAGGGATCCCAATCTCCATGTTTGGTGCCGGTAACTTTGCGAGTCCATCTTGGAGCAGGGACCGTCACTCCTTCAGCATCCATATGTGCATCTTGGTAGAATGGCAAGGTATCGAATGACACTTCACCATTTTCAACTTGAATTCTAACTAGACCTTCTAGACCTTCAGGAATTACGAATTCAGGAACGCTAATCCCTAGAATTTCTGCATGCTTTCTAAGGCGTTCAAGGTGCAAATCGAGATGAAACAGATGTCCATCTCTAGCCCTCACCGTAGTGAAAACCGCACTCTTTGGTCCTCGCATCATTCACTCACAGAAGGTCATCCAAAAAGGATGTATCCACTCCACTTTGTGCAGGTTGTGAAGGTTGAGACCACCTTTGTGGTTGGGTTTGCGTTTGTTGCTGAGGCGGCTGATTGATACGATCTGCAGCAGCGTAAATGTCAGCTTCAACTTTCGGTTGAATAGAAGGCGGTGCTGCAACTGGAGGCGCAACATTTCCTCCGAATGAGCCGACATCATCCCAGCCATCTCTTGCTTGGATTCCCCAAGTAGCCTCTTGCAATTCCCATTCCTTATCGCGACGCTGCTTGCCACCACGGCCACGCAATACGAGCATGAGTAGAATCAATGCTACCAATACCATCGAACCCAAAATGAGGTTGTCCGTACTCAGCAATTCTCCTAGATTGTCCGAGGAGCCTTCATCGTCTCCATCGCCCGAACCGCCCGAACCGTCCTTACCAGGAGGTAGGAGTTCGTTTGATTCGATGATTTGTCTACTGGTGGTTCCATCACTAGCAGCAACTCCAATCCACCATGTTTCTTCAGGATCTAAATCAGTGAATGAATCAGGTGTAATCAGCATCACATTCGCAGCACTGATTTCTCCAACCATCGTCGCATCTGAGACTTCCATGAACTCACTCGAATGGATGTATACTAGGTATGAACGGACATTAGGGTCTGAAGTGAATGTCCATGAGACACTGATTGAATCATCAATCCACTTTAGGCTGACTCCTGTAATGTCTGGTAAACTTGCACCTGGGTCACGTACACCGTCATCGATTGCAATAGTTGTAGCAGTTACCAAATTGTTTCGATATGCATTTCCTGCAGAATCAACAGGTACAACCGCTACTGTAACCGCCATGTTTGGAATGACCAATGTGTCGTATGCTAGGATCTTTATTTCCAAAGGTAGTTCAGGTGAACGGTCCAAAGTGACAATCGGATTTTCAGGACCATTACCTTGTACACCAACAGAAGTGAAGGTAAATGCAGCAGCATAAATCTCGTATGATTCGATGTCACTCTCACCGGATAGTTCGAAATCCAATATAACCGCAGTACCATCATCTTGTGGTTTGTCAGAGAGTGAGATGTCGATCAATCTGTCCGGAGGAGTTGTATCCGCATTGTTGTCAATAGGTGTCACCATTACAGTGTTCAACTCGTCTAGGTGAACATTGCCCTTGATGTCGTGAACGGTCACTGCAACATGCAGTTGGACGTCAGGCATAATTTGGGCTGGTAAAGTTTCAGTTAGCGAATCTCCACCATACAATGCGGTGTTGATTGTTAACTCGATTGGACTCTTAGCGGTGTCAATCCATTGCTTATCCATCACAATGCAGCCACATTTACCAGGTTCAGTTCCAGCGAATTCCCAGAATTCAACGAGATCATCTACCGGGTGTTCAGAGACCCAGATTACGTAGTAATCAAAGTCATCAACTTGACTTGGAGCCCATGCGATATCGATAGCGGTTCCATCGTCATCAGGATGGTCCCAAGCATCCAATTCAAAGATACGTTCTGGTATGGTAGCCTCACCAATATTGTTGACAAATGGTGTGACTTCAAGGATTGTTACATCGCCAGTATCTCCATTCAACCACTTGTCAAATGCAACTGCTCCAATGAAGTATGGTTGACCATCGATTAGCGCCTCTCCACCAATGTTGTCAACAACTGTCATGTTTGTCTCGCAATCGGTAACGAATGCTGCTTCAGTGAAGTTGTCAACATTGGTTGGAACCACATCTTCATCGCCTACAGGCCGCATGTATACCACAACGTATGCACAGTCGCTTGCAACCGATGGGTTCCAACCCATCTGCACTCTTCCGCCATCATCGTTCGGCACATCTTCAGCCCAAACTCCAGTTAGTTTCGGAGGAGGTACGCCATCATCTATGCCTCCATTCGGAACAACAGGTCCGATTACAGTTGCATTTTGCAAGTCTTCTTGTCCGGATTCATCTACACAAGTAAATGCCATCCAATGCGGCTTACCTGCTTCAAGTTCAACGATCGAAGTATTGCCAAGGTTGGCAGGGACTTCGAGATTAATTGGAAGCCCTAGAGCGTCGCTAATCTCAGTGGTAGAGGAGTAAATCCTAGTGCTTGCATGGTCAAGTGCTTGACAACTTGTCCATTGCGCAAAGACTTCTCCATCGACTGCTACGTATTGTTCTCCAGTCAAAGCAACGGCCCATTCCGGCGGGGTTGGTACTTCATTTGTAGGAGTGGCTGGACCAAATGGTGTTGAAGGAGTTCCAAATCGACCGTCATTGTATTGCACAACAACAACAGCCCAATATTCAACACCGTCTTGTAATGCAACTCCGTTTATTGTAGAAATTTCAGTTTGTAGTCTACTATGTATCGAGACTGAAGCATCAGCGGTTCGTGGCTGAAGGTCAGCAGCTGTGGGTTGATCTGTCCATGGTCCTTCATTGAGGTAGACCAGATATGACATGAAGTCTTCATCATGGACTAGAGTCCAATTCGCCATTAGGGTTTGACCTCCATCATCAGGTCGGTCCCAAAGAGATAATCCTTGAACCGGAGTTTCAGTTCTGAACCAATCATAGGTCAACTTCACCCAAACACTTCCATTGTTTGCCGAGGTCACTCTTAGGTCGATATGTCTAGTACCATTGTACAATCGTCCATTATCAACGATGTATTGCATCGTTGTTGTGAGCGTAGGGTCAGTAGAGAGGTTGAGGGTAGCATTCCACTTCATGTCCACTAGTTTAGTCCAGGAAGCAGCGCCATCAACTGGCGAAGATAGGGTCAATGGAGCAGTTTGCATCGAGATACCATGGGCGCCAGGGGTTCCTTGATCATCCAAAGTAACAGCGTTAGATGCATCGATTATCGAAACTTGCATTCCAGGATGGGTATAGTTAGTGACATCTTGGAATTGTAATTGGAAGCCAAGCGATAGAGGGTCAGCTCTGCGCATGGTGACCGAATCAGCCTGTGCTCCTGAATTCAAATCCCAAACTCTGAGACCATTTGCGGTCGATAAAACGACGTATGAATTTGATACAACGCTACCACCTGTTGTTTCAAATGCAGAGAATCTCTTGACGATTGAATTACCATTGATTCCAGCTTGTACTACGGTTGCCCCATCGCTTCCTATAACGATCAAATGAGTACCGTCAGAGCGCATGCTGTATGCAGGCCAATCTTCCATTGAGAACACATAAGCTCCCGTATTGAATTGCCCTGTACTCCTGACCCAATGGACTAGTGGTCCAATATCGGTTGCGATGTGAAGCCCCCACAAGTCTGCAGTAACAGCAGTAACAGAATTTGATGGCAATTGGTCGAATTGATGTTGTGTAATCACCGTCTGAGAACCGGTATCAAATTGAGTAATTCCTGGTCTATCGGTTCCCTTTCCATCGTGGGAAACGAATAGGCTACTTTGTGTATTACCTGTTGATGAAGTAGTAGTTGCTCCGATTAAGCCCCAAGTGGATGTGCCCATGAAGCCATTACTTGGTCCATAATTCGTGATTGACATCGACGTTGTATCATAGTGTGACAATCCACTTGGAGTTGCCATCCAGATGTCTCCATCAAACTCGATAATATCCTCGACGAAAGAAATCGGTAATCCGTCAAGCGCAGTCCACGCAGTTTCCCAATTTGCACCAGTAGCATTCCATCTTGCGACTCCATTATTGGTTGCAACGTAGATCATCTCATCGGTTACTACGCCCAAATTATTGGTCGCTGTGACAGTTAGGAACGAGTTTATGCTATTCGAAGGAAGGCCTGCTAGCAAACGTCCTGCTGTGTAACTATTCGTTGTGGTATTGAACACCTGTATTCCAGCTGAAGAAGAACCGGAACCTTGCAATCCGATGAACAAATCACTACCTACAACCTTGAGCCCATCTTGGAAATTATGAATTCCTGTAGGCAATGATTGCAAAGTTCCTGTTGCCGTATCTAGTAGCCTTAATCCACGATTATTACTTGCGAGATAGAGACTTGTTCCAACCAATTCAATGTCGGTTACAGCAGCGTTAGCAGGAATGGTCCAACCCTTTTGCCACTCAACAGTACCATTGGCCAATCTTTGACCTTGTAAGACTCCAGATCCGGTGCTTTGCCAGGACGATGAAGCAACCCAAACGTGTGTTTGGTTTCCAGCCATCGAAGTGATTTGTCCACTTACAAGATTAGGAAGTGCATGAATTGTAATTTGACCTGCCTGACCGATGGTGTCAACATGAGAATAACCAGAAGTTCCGCCTGCTTGACCAATCAACCATTGTGTACCAAGCCAATCAATAGACGAAACAGGTGACCCAGTGGCTACAATGTTGGCAGTTCCAACAGTTGCACCATTTGCAGGAATAATCGCCATGCCGCCTCCAATTACATTGTCTCCTTGAGTTCCAATATCGTATCCGACAACCAGCTTGCCAGCTGCGAACTCCATAGCTCCCCACCAAACTGGGTCGCTAGGAATATTGTGGGATGATGATGTTAGGCTAGTAAGCCACTGGTCGTTATTGTAATCATAACGAGAGATAGGTTCTGAATCATCATGATATGCGATGTATAGGATATTACTAGCATCATCGCATGCAACCGCAGCAGCGTTTCCATCGTCTAGTCGTGTAGAGGTTGTGAATGCAGACTCGACAGTTCCTGAATCAAGATCGAAGCGAGCAACCCCACCATTGTTAGCAGTCATTGAAACATGGAATATGCCGTCGCACATTGCCATACCAATCGGATATCCGTTCGGTATACCATTGGACCCTCCATCCCAAGCGGTCCAAGAACCACCGGAATCAAGGTGCATGATTTCTCCATCGATACCGCTCCATCCTTGGTTTCTTGCAGTACCAACCACGAGATCTGTTCCATTGGTCCACAATTCATACACGATATCATCAGCTGAGTTTGGTAGCCCAGAGCCTGCGGTCCAAGTTGACAACCACTGGTTCGTTGATTCATCAAATCTCGCGACACCATCCTCGGTGGCGAACAAGGTTTCACCATCGAACTCGATGATTTCACGAATTGGGAAATCTAAGTTGTCCCATTCGCCAATTTTTGTTCCTGTAGAATCGTATGCTTCGAGTTTTTCTTCTCCCCATGAAATCCATTCTACTCCATTGGAAGAAATATAGGAAGTAACTCTGTTTACAGCACCACTAGGCAGTAATTCGGACTGCCATGAATCGGTAGTCAGGTTGTATAATGCGATTCCACCACTGCCCTGAGTGTTCCACCATTGTCCGCTAGCTACAGAGACAAATAGGACGTCACCGATAATCTCCATACCATAAACGTCGCCTCCATTTTCACTCAATTGCTGCCCAGCATCAAGTGCAGATTTCAGTGTGAAGTTAGCGATGTCAATTCGATAAACACTGTCAGATGAATATTGTTGGTGGTAATACAACGTATCTCCATAAATTGCCATATCAAATGGATCGCCATTACCTGTGTATAGGCTGCTTGTCTTTTCGATATCGTATACTTCTGCTCCGGTTGTAACGTTCAGTAACTGGAATCCATCAGCTCCTCCAACCCAGATGTGTCCTGGCCTGAAGTCTGCAACTAATCCAGTAACTTCGTCGTTTCCAGCGTCTAGCACATTGCTTGTGGTCCAAGTTTGTAACCAGTTGTTGTTTGGAATGTCATATCTTGCGACTCCAATCCCATTCAGGCCAATATACGCGATATCGTCGATAACCTCTACTAGGGCATTATCGGTATCTTCTCCGGCTTCCCATGTCTCGTAAACCGAGAATGAAGATTTGTCAATTAGGCCCACGCCATTGCTTGTGCCACCAAAAATCGTTGAGCCGTTAAATCCAACAGCGCTAACACCCCAGTTCGGCATTCCGTCCTGGGCATTGACACAATCATTTATTGCGAGAGTTGCAACAGAGTATTTGCAAACTCCAATATTTGTTCCTGCATAGATTGAGCCTCCACTGACAGTAGTGTCAACCGCGAAGTCGAAGAATTGTGTAGGCTGGAGATTCCAAGAGCTTCCTCTGGATAATTCAGTTGCACTATTCCCATCCCAGTATAATGCTCCATTTGAGGTGCCGATATAGATTCCACTATTTCCAGGATAAGATTCCAAAGCAAACACTTGATTGGATGGCAATATCTCAGTTGAACTAGGATTTGGCCTATTTGGTTTGACGGTTAGTGGAATTAGTATTTCACCAGTTGATAGGTCCTTTCGTGCAACTCCATATCCCGGCAATCCCATGTGAAGAACCTGCGGGTTGGTTCCAAGAATTGCAATTGGAGCAAAGTCAACGTCATTGATTCCAGTAGAGACCCATGAGCCGAGGAATGTATCGTTAGCGATAATGTAGCGATTCAGTCCATCTTCTGGAGTTCCAATGTATGCAACACCATTGTGAATAGCAACACCAGTCGGATTGTTTGAATCCAGATCGCTGTTATCTTCAGTCAAGGCAACAACGGGGCCAGTAGTTGACTTGTTGAATGCAGAAACCCCGTCTTGCGGATGTATTGCTACAACCCAATCTCCTTCAACATCTAATCCTGAGATTTCATTTGATTGTAATCCGTCGTTGGTATCCCAAGTATCCAAGACATTTCCTTGGGCATCAACAATGTGAACTCCACTTCCTAATGTCCCTACAAAGACGTTGACTCCATCGTTGACAATTTGAGATACAGTACTTCCCATATCGATAGCAGAAAGCCATCGAGATTGGCTAATCGAGTATCTATCTAAGTATGATTCACTTCCGACATAAATCATGCCATTGAATTGCATAGCATCGCTCATGTCTCCAGAACTTGGGCCACTTCCGATAACAAAATCACCAGTGTACATAGGTGAGTTTCCAGGTTCAAGCATGGCTAGAACCGCACTACCATCGGTAACCAATACAGTATCATTTGTTGGGCTTCTAGAACCTGATGCAGGCCAATGGATGATGTTTCGAGCATCGTTGATTAGACCGAGGGAGTCTAGTGTCATAGATGTGGAGAACGTACCAGAATTAGTATTGTAAATGTGAACGGTATCAACGGTCAGAATTTGGACTTCATTATTGACAAATGTCATTCCGTATACATCATTTGAGGACAACCAGTTGCCGCTATTCCATGTTGCTAACCAGAAATTACCAGATAAATCTCTACGAGCAATTCCAGCATCATAAGAGGAGATTAGCAATTGATTTCCAGCAACTGCAAAATCACTGATGAAATCTGAATGCAAATTATTCGCAGTCGTCCAAGGTGATTGAGGCGACATTGCAGAAACATCCCATCTACCAACTCCGCCACCGAGTAATGAAACGTAGATGATACCGTTGTGCTCGAGGGTCTTCCAAGGAGTTCCAGCAGGCCAGTTACTAGTTCCGCTAGCTTGTTGTAAAGTCCATCCAGTTCCCGCAGCGTTTAGTGTGAAAATGCCAGACTCGCTCAGCGCAAACAAATCTCCGTTATTGGCAACGTGGACTTTACTCCAAGCGCCTCCTGAAGGCTCAACAGGCAAATCAGAGTTCCAACTTGTGTCATCCAAATTGACCGAGTGAAGGTTGCCAGTTGCAGTTGTCACCAGCATTCGATTGTTGGAAACATCCATTTCTAAATCGGTGACGTAATTGTCATCAGCGGTATTTTGAATTTCAAACAAATCAATAGCGCTAGGATTAGACTGCGCATCTAGAATGATGATGTAGGTCCCAATTGCGACATACATTCTACCATCAACTGGATGGATTTGATAATCTTGAATGTACACGTCTACCGGTTCAAAAGAAGTGAATGGGTCAGCTGGAGCCAGCACTTCGAGGACGAAGTCAGTAATCTCAGATCCAGAAGGCAAAGTTACTGTTGCACCTACGTCAGCATTTGGTGAAAGTCTACCTTGGTGAGGATTAGCTCCATCGAAACCGAATGTTTGTCCAAGCCAGCCATTACCTCTCCAATCAAACAACGTTTGACCTGTATCTGGGTTGATCATTAGCGGTTCGCGGATTGATACTCCGTCCGAACCATCAACTCTCAACTCTAAAGAAACGTTTTCTAGCGTTGCACCAGGTGCGAAATTAAGAGGCCAATCAACCATTGCTTGAGAGCCGTTTAATGAGTCGGCACCTGTTGCATTCAACAATACCCAACCGGTGTCCTCAGAGCCTGACATCGGCCATATTGTTGTGTTATTTCCTTCGTGAGCACTTACTACCGGAGAGGTCAGTATTGGGCCCATTGAAGCCATCAACATAACCAATACCAGGAGGGACGCTCTGTATGCCGCCTTGGCAGGGCCTACGGCCCTGTTGGGATTGTTCATGATGTTCAGGCTAATTCAATGGTATATGAAGCGAATGCTCTCATGTTACGGTTTGCATCATCTATTCGGTAATCGAAAATAACCTCTCATACACGTCGCGAAAGACATTAGTTCACACAAAGGTCAAACCCTTCACCCATCCGAGTAGGAACCTAGGGGAGATGTGTATGGATGAGGACTGGCGTGAACAGACCATCAGAAAAGAAGCACTCGATTATCATGAAGCAAATCCACGAGGTAAAGTGAAAGTGGTCCCAACCAAGCCACACGCGACAGCCCATGAATTGAGTTTGGCATACTCTCCGGGCGTTGCTTATCCTTGCCTTGAAATTGCTGAAAATGCAGAGGATGCTTATCGATATACTTCGAAAGGAAATCTTGTTGCAGTGATATCAAACGGGACTGCAGTACTCGGTTTAGGCAATATTGGAGCAATGGCTTCTAAACCGGTTATGGAAGGAAAGGGGCTGTTGCTGAAAACCTTCGCAGATATCGATGTTTTCGATATCGAAATCGATACCGAAGATCCTGAAGAATTCATACAAACAGTTGTCAATATCGCACCAACTTTTGGTGGAATAAACTTGGAGGACATCAAGGCTCCAGAATGTTTTGAAATCGAGAGAAGAATTGCTGAAGCTACAGATATTCCAGTGATGCATGACGATCAACATGGAACTGCAATAATTTCAGGTGCCGCATTACTCAATGCAGCAGAATTGCAGGGTAAGGAACTAGCCGATCTCAAGGTGGTTGTAGCCGGTGCCGGAGCATCTGCAATTGCTTGTGCTTCACATTACGTTGCTTTAGGTGTCAAACTAAGCAACATCATGATGTGCGATTCTCAAGGAATAATGACAAAATCACGTTTGGAAGCAGGCGAACTTAACGAATTCAAAGCACGATTTGCAATCGACCATGAAGGCGGAGATCTAGCAGACGCATTGGTCGGTGCAGACGTCTTCCTCGGCCTATCTAGAGGAGGTTTGGTCAATGGAGAAATGGTTGCGGCGATGGCTGATAAACCGATTATTTTCGCATTGGCAAATCCTACTCCAGAGATTATGCCACATGAAGTTCTAGCAGTTCGCGATGATGCAATTATTGCTACTGGTCGTTCAGATTTCCCTAATCAGGTGAACAATGTACTCGGGTTCCCTTACATTTTCCGGGGGGCTCTAGATGTTCGTGCAAGAGATATTACCCCTGGAATGAAAATGGCTGCAACCCGAGCTCTAGCAAATTTAGCCAAAGAACCGGTTCCTGACTACATCGCTCACGCATACTCCGGTGAGAATATGCAATATGGTCCGAATTACATTATTCCAAAGCCCTTCGATCGCAGGGTGTTAATTTGGGAAGCAGCCGACGTTGCAGAAGCAGCAGTCAATGAAGGCGTAGCTTCAATCACACCTGAAGAATTTGACAAACAGGCATACAAGGAATCCTTGGAAGCACGTCTTGGAATGTCATATTCTGTGATGAGAGGAGTGTTCAATCAAGTCAAGGGCAGAGGTAAGAGAATTGTATTCCCAGAAGGAGACAATGAGAAAGTGATTCGAGCTGCTGCACAATGCGTGGAACAGAAAATCTGCAAACCGATTTTGCTTGGAAATATCAAGACGATTAAGTCGATGATGACTGAGTTGAACCTCGAGTTCGAATGTGAGATTTACAACCCTAGATACGATGATAGAAGAATCGGCAAATACGATTTAGAATTGTTTGCAAGTCGTAGTAGAAAAGGTATGACGATTGTAGATGCACAGCGTCTATTGAAGAGCAGACCTTACTTTGCTGCACAGATGGTTAAGTCGGGAGAAGCAGATGGATTCTTGGGCGGAATAAGCAGAAATTATGGAGATGTACTCCGTCCTTGCTTGGAAGTTATCGGTAGCGACGAGGATGGATATTGTGCAGTTGGATGTTACATGATGGTAGTAAAGGGTCGGCTAATTTTCCTTGGTGATGCAACCGTGAATGTGTATCCAGATAGTAGGACTCTTGCCGAAATCGCTATTCAAACAGCAAAGGTTGCGAAGCGTTTCGGAGTAGAACCGAAGGTTGCAATGCTGTCGTTCTCGAACTTTGGTTCAAGC
>MDSZ01016282.1_pt1 | contig 11152 bp, 8 predicted proteins | sample 811201 | NCBI WGS metagenome assembly MDSZ01 (sample SAMN05326647, study PRJNA326480) | marine metagenome | isolation source: seawater | place: Indian Ocean: North | collected 2010 | reverse complement strand
ATAAAGTCAACTTACAAATGAAAAATAACACAATAAATAAAAAAGAAATAGAAAAATTTTCAAAAATTGCTGAAGAATGGTGGGATCCAAATGGCAAATTTAAACCATTGCATAACTTTAACCCAATTAGAATTGCCTATATAAAAGATAATATTATTAAAACCTATAAGATTAAACAAAAAAAAAATCCGTTAATAAAACTAAAAATTTTGGATATCGGCTGTGGTGGTGGTTTATTATCTGAGCCTATGTGCAGATTGGGTGCGGAAGTTACAGCTATAGATGCTTCAGAAAAAAATATAAATGTTGCGAGACATCATGCAAAAAAAAATAATCTTAAGATAAATTATATTTGCACATCGCCAGAAAAAATGAAAATTAAAAATCATTTTGATGTAATTTTAAATATGGAAATTGTAGAACATGTTGAGGATGTAGATTTTTTTTTGAAAACCTGTAGCAATCTACTAAAAAAAAGTGGAATTATGTTTGTTGCAACTTTAAACAAAACTCTCAAATCTTATGTTTTTGCAATAGTTGGAGCAGAATATATCTTGCGATGGCTTCCTGTTGGAACTCATGAGTGGGAAAAATTTTTAAAACCAGATGAATTGATTTCAATACTCAAACACAATAATCTTAATTTAGATAGATTAGATGGAATGCAATATAATATTTTAACCGATAAATGGAAAATAAGCAGAGATAAATCAGTTAATTATATTGCCAAATTTATCAAGAATTAATTTTTTTTATCCTCAAACCAAGGAATCATTCGTGTATCAATTCCCTCATCTTTAAGTTCTTTAATTTCATCTTTTGATGCTAAACCATAAATTGCTTTTTGTTTTTTCTTTTCATTATAGTGAATAGATCTTGCTTCATAGGCAAAATTATTTCCAACATACTCAAAATTATTTTTGATAAATTTTTGATATGAAGAAATTGTTTTTTTTATTTTATTATATTTTTTTAATTCTTTATCTTTAATCACATCTGTTTTTTTACTAATAAGACTTGGAGCCATTAGACTTTTTTCTACATCAGAAGTATTACAGTGGTGACAATTTAAAAGTTTTTTTTTTTTTAATTTTTCATATTCTTTAGAACTTGCAAACCAACTTTCAAAAATTAAATCACAGTTTTTGCATGTAAGACTATATTTGATCATTTTATTTATTTAGGAGTTCTTTATATAAATTCAATACTCTTAACTTCTATAGTCTGCATTAATATCTATGTATTTTTTTGTCAAATCCATTGAATAAGCTGTAAAATTTTTATTACCTGTTCCAATTTTTACGCTAATTTCAATATCAGTATTCTTCATATATTCAGCTGTTTCTTCCTCTGAATAAGAGGAATGTAGTTTTCCATCAAGAACAACATTAATTTTACCAAATTTTATTGATAACTTATTTATATTAATTGATACTTCTGATTTACCTATTGCCATAATTATTCTTCCCCAGTTTGGATCTTCACCTGTTATTGCGGTTTTTACTAGTGGTGAATTAGCTATGGAAAAAGCAACTTTTTTTGCGTCAGCTTCAGTTTTTGCATCATTAATTATTATAGTAATAAATTTTGATGCACCCTCTCCATCTGCAACCAATCTTTTAGCTAAGTTTAATAAAGTTTTATTAAGTGATTGATCAAAATTTTTTAATTTTTTATCGAGAAAACTATTAATCTTTAAATGCTTTGCTCGACCAGTAGAAAAAATTGAAACCATGTCATTTGTGCTTGTATCACCATCACAGCTAATTGCATTAAATGTGGTCTCAATATTTTTTTGTAAAAGTTTTTTAAGAATATCATTAGAAAGGTCTGCGTCAGTAAAAATATAACCTAATGTGGTAGCCATGTTAGGATGTACCATGCCAGATCCTTTTGCTATTCCATAAATCTTAACTAAATTATTTCCTATATAACACTCTTCCATAGCCATTTTTGGTTGAGTATCGGTGGTCATGATACCAAGTGCGGCCTTCATCCAAATAAGTTTATTTTGTGTATATTTAATATTATTAATCAGTTCAGGAATCTTTGAAATTATTTTTTCTACTGGAAAAATTTCTCCAATAGTTCCCGTGCAACCAAATAATATATTCCTCGTTTTGATAATTTTAGGATCATCCTCATCCTCTTTTTGCTTGTTAGATAATGCTAATGACACTGCCTCAGCAATTTTTTGCATGCTTTGATAACCGTGATCACCAGTAAACGAATTGGCATTTCTAGTGTTAACTATAAGAGAAAATACTTTTTTCGTCTTTTGGTTAAGATTCCACTTAATATTCTCAGATAAAATTTTGGATTTGGTATAAACAGATGCAAAGTTTGCTCCATCTCTAAAATAAAACATAACTAAATCATCTCTTTTAGTCTTATAAAGATTTGCACTAACTGTAGATATTGATAAACCATCTAAATGATCTAAGTCTTGAAAATCAATCATTTTATGATTTTTTGATTTAGAATTTATAAAATTCGGTATATTTATTCCCATGCTATTTAAAATAGTTATTTTATAATTATATTAAACTTATAATAAAATATATATCAAAACCAATGTTAAATCCTTTAGGCTTTATCTCAAAATTTATCAAATCTGGAAATCAGAAGGAATTGGATAGAATCAATAAAATTGTTGAAAATATTAATTTGTTGGAAAAAAACTTTAAAAATCTAAACGACAAAGATTTTCCAAGTAAAACCAATGAATTAAAAAATAGAATTAAGAATGGAGAAAATTTAAATCAAATTTTACCTGATGCGTTTGCACTAGTTAGGGAGGCTTCTAGGAGAACCAGAAATGAACGTCACTATGATGTTCAGTTAATTGGTGGTGTAGTTTTACATGAAAGCAAAATTGCAGAAATGAGAACTGGTGAAGGAAAAACTTTAACGATTGCACTATCAGCTTATTTGAACGCTTTAGAGGAAAAAGGTGTGCATGTAGTTACTGTAAATGATTATCTCGCAAAGAGGGACTCTCAAGAAATGGGGCAGATATATAATTTTTTGGGACTTACATCAGGATTTATTAATAATGATCAAGATGATTTTGAAAGAAAGAAAAATTATAATTGTGATATTACATACGCTACAAACAGTGAACTAGGTTTTGATTATCTTAGAGATAATATGAAATATTCTAAAAATCAAAAAGTTCAACGAGAACATCATTATTCAATTGTTGATGAAATAGATTCTTGTTTAATTGATGAAGCTAGAACACCTTTGGTGATTTCAGGAGCTGCTGAAGATAAAACAAATCAATATTTGGCCATCGACAAACTTATAAAACAATTAAAAAAGGATGACTTTGAAATTGATGAAAAAGATAAAAATATTTTACTTACTAACAACGGAATTAATAATGTTGAAAGAATATTTTCAAATGCCGGAATCTTAAAAAATAATAATTTTTATGACCCAGAAAATTTAGCTTTAGTTCATCATGTAAATCAGGCATTGAGAGCTAACCATTTATTTGAAAAAGGTAGAGACTACATCGTGAAAGACAATAATTTAAAAATTATTGATGAACTAACAGGTAGAATTCTTGAGGGAAGAAGATTCGGAGATGGTCTTCACCAAGCATTAGAAGCTAAGGAAAAAATTGAAATACAAGCTGAAAATCAAACTTTAGCATCAATAACCTATCAAAATTATTTTAAACTTTATAAAAAGATTTCAGGTTGTACTGGAACAGCTGCTACAGAAGCAGAAGAGTTTTTTGAAATTTATAATTTACCTGTAGTTGTAATTCCAACTAACAATCCAATGATACGTATAGATCATAACGATCAGATATTTAGAACTGAAGAAGAAAAGAACTATGCAATAATTAAAAAGATAAAAGAATGTAATCAAACCGGTCAGCCTTTACTAGTTTTTACCTCTAGTGTTAATAAATCTGAAATTTATTCAAAATTGTTATCAAAAGAAAGAATTAAACATGTGGTCCTTAATGCCAAAAATCATGCCATGGAAGCTGAGATTATTGCAAATGCTGGTAAGGATGGTTCGGTAATTATAACAACTAGTATTTCAGGAAGGGGTGTTGATATTCAACTAGGTGGAAAAAAGGGATCAGTTCCTGATGATCAATTAAAAATTGATAAAAATAAAATAAAATCTCTAGGTGGTTTATTTGTAATTGGAACTGAACGAATGGAGTCCCGAAGAGTGGATAATCAAGCAAGAGGAAGATCTGGTAGACAGGGAGATGAAGGAAGTTCTATTTTTTATGTTAGTTTAGAAGATGATTTAATGAGAATATTTGGCACAGATTCCATGAACAATATTCTTCAGAAGCTTGGATTAAAAGATGGAGAAAGTATTGATCATCCGTGGATTAATAAAGCTTTAGAAAGAGCCCAACAAAAAGTTGAAGCAAGAAACTTTGATATCAGAAAAACATTGATAAAATTTGATAATGTTCTCAATGATCAAAGACATGTAATTTTCTCTCAAAGAAATGATGCTATGAATAGTGAACAAATATTTGATTACTCAGAAGATTTTCTAAAAGAAATTATTAATGGACTTACAAAATTAAAAATCAAAAAAATAGCTGATCCAAAAAATAATGAATTTGATATCAAGTTAAGATCATTAATGGGCAAAACTTTGAGTGATGAACAGTTTTCAGAATTCCATTCACTAAAAGATGAGGATCTTAAAAAAACTATAATTGATCAATTTAATAACACCAGAAATGAAAGAACTAAAATTTTAGGTGAAAGTCAATCTAAGGAAATAGAGAAAAGAATATTTTTACAATCAATAGATATGAACTGGAAATCACATATACAATATTTAGAGCAACTAAGACAAGTGATTGGATTAAGATCCTATGGTCAAAGAGACCCTTTAATTGAGTACAAAAAAGAGGCTTTTGATTTATTTTCAAATTTACTTGAAAAACTTAAATTAGATTACATTACTGTTTTAATGAATTTAAAAGTTGTTGAACAACCTAAGGAAGAAATAGAAGATAATGTCAAAAAATTTAACCCTAATTTTGTAGGAAAAAAAATTGGAAGAAATGAGCCTTGCTTTTGTGGATCAGGAAAAAAATATAAACACTGTTGTGGAGCTTTATAAAAAATATACCAATAATAGAGTAGATATCACTAAAGAAGTAACAATAATAAAAATTTTCTTTTTATATTTATTATAAAAATTATCGATATAGTTATTATTTTTATCTATTATACTCAAATTCTCTGGGTTGCTAATAAAACCTTTATTTCTTCCTATTTTTAGAAATTTATTTTTTCTTTGTTCTAATATCATCTCAGCTGACATTTCATTAAAAAGACTTAAGTTTTTTGAAATTGATTCCCTAACATGGCTTAAGATTAAATTTTTATCTCGATGAGCACCGCCTAGAGGTTCTTGAATTATTTCATCTATAATTTTTAATTCAAAAAGATCCTTTGCAGATAACTTCATAGCTTTTGCTGCATCAAGCATTTTTTTTGGATCTCTCCACAAAATAGTTGCACATCCTTCTGGTGATATAACTGAATAAATTGCATTTTCTAACATAATAACTTTGTTTGACGATGCTAACGCTATTGCGCCTCCAGATCCACCTTCACCAATAACAATCGCTAATGTAGGAACTTTTAATTTCATACAACATTCAATTGATTTAGCTATTGCCTCTGCTTGACCCCTTTCTTCTGCACCAACACCAGGGTATGCGCCAGGAGTATCAATAAAAGATATTATTGGAATATTAAATTTATCGGCAAGTTCCATCAAACGAATTGTTTTTCTATATCCTTCTGGCCTCATCATTCCAAAATTTCTTTCTATTCTAGAATCTAAATTTTCCCCCTTTTCTTGTCCTATCACTAAAACTGATTGTCCGTTAAATTTAGCAAATCCTGTAAGAACTGATTTATCTTCACCATAATATCTATCACCTGCTAATGAAATGAAGTCTTCGAATAAATTATCAATAAAAAATTTTGACTTAGGTCTATCTTCATGTCTTGCAACCATAGTTGTTTGCCAAGGATCTAAAGATGTATAAATTTCTTTTAATTTTTTATCAATTTCATCCTGTGTTTTTGAAATTTTATTAGTGTCAACTTCTGAAAGACCACTTTGATTGTAAGGATCTTTAAGCTTTTCTAGCTCATCCTCTAAAGTTTTTATATCAGACTCAAAGTTAAGATAATTTTTCATTGATGTTTAATTATGACATAAAAATTAAAAGTGACAACAAAATGACAATGCTACTATAAATTATTTGACATAATTTTTCATGAGTTTTAGATGTTATATAATGTCCATATCCTATAAAAATGTAAATAATCTTAAAGTTGCAGAAGATTTATTGTCATTTGTAAACAATGAATTGCTTAAAACCACAGACATTTCATCTGAGAAATTTTGGTTAGGATTTGATAAAATTGTACATGAGCTAGCTCCTCAAAACAAAAAGTTGATAAAAGAAAGAGAGGATTTACAAAAAAAAATTGATGCTTGGCATATCGAAAACAGAGGAAATCATATTGATATTCAAAAATATAAAAAATTTTTAACTGAAACTGGTTATTTAAAAAAAGAGGGACCAGATTTTACTATTGAAACACAGAACGTGGATGAAGAAATTGCTAACATTGCTGGTCCTCAACTAGTAGTTCCAATAATGAATGCAAGGTATGCGCTTAACGCAGCAAATGCAAGATGGGTAAGTTTATATGATAGCTTATATGGAACTAACATAATTGAGTCTGAAGAAGGTGGAAGTGAAAGATATGACCCTAATAGAGGACAAGAAGTTATAAAATATGTTAGAGAGTTTTTTGATAAATACATCCCAATTGATGGGACGAGCTGGAAAAATATAGCAGGTTTAAAAATAAAAAATAAAAATTTAATTATTTTAAAAGACGACTATGAATATTTATTAAAAGATAAAGAAAAATTTATAGGGCACAGAGGTGAAGCTAACAAACCTACTGCTGTAATCATTAAAAATAACAAGCTTCATTTTGAAATTATAATCAACCCAAAAGCTTTTAGTGCTGCTCATGATATTGCTGGAATAAGTGATGTGATTGCTGAGTCTGCAATCTCAACAATTTGTGATAATGAGGACAGTGTTGCTGCAGTAGACTCTGAAGACAAAATTGTTTGTTATAGGAATTGGTTAGGTTTAATGAAGGGTGATTTAAAAATAAAATTTGAAAAAAATGGAAAAAACTTAGAAAGAAAACTAAACCCAGATAGAAGCTATATTTCAAGAGACGGTAAAGGTCTAAAACTTCATGGAAGAAGTTTGCTTCTTATAAGAAATGTTGGTCATCTCATGACAAATCCTTCAATCATTCTTAAAGATGGAACTGAAATACCTGAGGGTATTATGGATGCATTTTTTACAACTGCGGCTGCTCTTCACGATTTAAAAAAAAAAAGAAATTCTAGATCTGGCTCAATTTATATAGTTAAACCAAAAATGCACGGTCCCGATGAAACTGCTTTTACTAATTTAATTTTTTCTAAAGTTGAAGAATTGTTGGAATTAAAAAAGTTTACTTGTAAAATTGGAATTATGGACGAAGAACGAAGAACTTCTACCAACCTAAAAGAATGTATTAGAACACTTAAAAACAGAGTTTTTTTTATTAATACAGGTTTTTTAGATAGGACTGGAGATGAAATGCATACCTCTATGGAAGCAGGACCTATGATTAAAAAAGGTGAGATGAAATCTTCAAAATGGATTAATGCATATGAAAATAACAACGTAGATATAGGTTTAAAGTGCGGCTTTTCTGGAAAAGCGCAAATTGGAAAAGGTATGTGGGCAATGCCAGATAAAATGAAAGAAATGATGAAAGATAAAATAAATCATTTAAAATCTGGTGCAAATTGCGCTTGGGTACCTTCCCCAACAGCAGCTTCATTACATTCACTCCATTACCACCAAATAGATATATTTGAAGAACAGCTAAAAATTAAAAAGCGTGATCAAGCAAAATTAGATGATCTCTTAAATATTCCAATTAAAAATAAACCTGATTGGTCTAAAAAAGAAATAGAGGAAGAATTATCAAATTCAGCGCAAACTATATTGGGATATGTAGTTCGTTGGATCGATCAAGGAGTGGGTTGTTCAAAAGTTCCTGACATTAATAATGTGGGTCTTATGGAAGACAGGGCAACTTTAAGAATTTCATCTCAACATATTGCTAATTGGATCCATCATGAGATTACTACAAAAACTGAGGTATTAGAAATAATGAAAAAAATGGCAAAAATTGTTGATAAACAAAACAAGAATGATGAAAGATATATTAATATGAGTGACGATTATGATAGATCAAGAGCATTTAAAACTGCTTGTGAACTTATTTTTAAAGGTAAAGAACAACCTTCTGGTTATACTGAACCGCTTTTGCACTCAAATAGATTAAAAAAAAAAATTAATCAGAACTAGATTTTAAATTTGATCTATTTTTAAAAGCAGAAAATAGTGTTCCATCATCTAAACTTTCAATCTCACCTCCCACTGGTAAGCCTTGGGCTAATTTTGTAATTTTAACTTTAGTTTTTTTTAAACTATCTTGAATATAATATGCTGTTGTTTGTCCTTCAACAGTAGCACTGGTTGCTAAAATAACTTCCTCAATCTTATCTTTAACAACTCTTTCAACCAAAGAATTTATCAAGAGATCTTCTTTTCTGTGGCCAGCCGAAGCAATAGTTCCGCCAAGAATATGGAAATACCCCTTATAAATATTAGAGTTTTCAATAGACCATTGATCTGCTATATCTTCAACAACACAAATTTTACTAAATTTTTCTTTAACGTTTTCACAATTCACACATCCATCACTTGTTGATTTAAGTGAACCACATGAATTACAACGTGTAACATTTTTATAAACTTGCACCAGAGTATTGGCCATTGGTTTTATAATCTCATCTCTGTTGTTAATAAGTTTTAATACTATGCGTTTTGCAGACTTTGGACCAAGACCAGGCAATTTTGAGATTAGTTTAACAAGATCTTCTATTTCTGAAATATTTTGCATTAATTATAATGGCCATTTAAAACCAGGAATACCTAAACCACCAGTTGCCTTAGAAATTTCTTCAGTTGTTTTTGACTTTAATTGGGCTTTGGCATTATTATGGGCAGCAACTATCAAATCCTCAATGATAGATTTTTCTTCTTTGAGAATTTCATTTGATATCTCTATTTTTTGCATATCTCCTTCTCCATCTAATATGACTTTGATAGAATTAGAACCAGAAACTCCTTCAACTCTAATATCCTTAATTTTTTTCTGGCTTTCCTTCATTTTGGCCTCTAATTCTTTTGCTTTCTCTAATATTTTAGTAAAATCTGTCATCAATCATCATCCTTATGCAAAGGTTTAACATCAATTATTTCTGCGTCAGGAAAATACTTTAATACATTTTTATACAAATTAGATTTTTTTGTTTTTTCAATTAACTCTTGGAGATTGTTTTTTTCTTTATCTTTGATTGACATCTCTCCCTGATTTTTACTAAAACTTATAATCCATCTTTGATTAGTCCATTCAGATAATTTTGATGATAAATTTTTAACAAAATCTTTATCCAAATTATCATTGAAAGAAATTTCCATTCTTCCTTTTTCAAATTTTACTAAATTTACATTTTTTTCAAGCTCATATTTAAGTTTCATCTCTTTTTTGTGATAACACAATTCTACCAATTCATTGAACGATTTAATGTCATCTTTATTAGAGGCTTTTGACCTTATATTTGGTTCTGGTTTAATCTTTTTTTCTTGAGAAACGTTTTTAATTTGGTTGATGGTCTCCTTGTTAATAATCTGAGATGAGGTTTGCTCTTGAATATCATTTTTTTTAACATTGATTACATCGTTATTACTTCTACTTTCGTTTTTAGGTTTTAAACTCTCCAAATAAATTAATCTCAATAAAAACATCTCTATTGATAAATGTTGATTTGAAACAACGTCTAATTCACTAAGCGTTTGAATTGTAAATTGCCAAAATAAAGTTAAAACTTTATTATCAACCACATTTGCTATTTTTTTAATCTGATTAAATTCATCATCATTTAGTGAAAAATTTGTGCTTTCTAATGTAAGTGAATTAATATTTTTAAAATAATATAAAATTTCCAAAAAGTCATTTAAGAATATTTTTGGTTCAATACCCTGATCGTAAATGTTTCTATAGCTTTCAATAACTTTATTTTCATCACCTTTTAGGATTAAACTAAAAATATTTATTAGCTGAGATTTATCAAAGTAACCAAATATTTTTTGAGCAGCTTCTAAATCTAATTCTTTTTTGCCATCAAGACTTATAAGTGCTCTATCTAGAAGAGAAAGTGCGTCCCTAACAGACCCCTCAGAAATTTTTACAATAAGTTTTAAAGCTTCATCTGTCGCCTTACCATTTTCTTTTTCTTTTATTTTTTTTATATAATCTAATAGTTCAGACGATTTTATTCTAGAAAGATCAAATCTTTGACATCTGGAAACTACTGTTATTGGAATTTTTTTAATTTCTGTGGTTGCAAATATAAATTTCAAATATTCAGGTGGTTCTTCTAATGTTTTTAATAATGCATTAAATGCCTGTTTGCTTAACATATGAACTTCATCAATAATAAAAATCTTATATTTTGAAGAAGTGGGTCCATATCTTGAAAATTCAATCAAGTCTCTTACATCATCTACGCCTGTTTTGCTTGCAGCATCCATTTCAAGAACATCTATATGACTAGAGTTTGTTATGGCTTCACAATTTTTGCATAAATTATCTTTACATAATTTTTCTATCCCATTTAAACAATTAAGAGACTTAGCAACAATTCTTGCTGTTGTTGTTTTGCCTACTCCTCTGATTCCAGTAAAAAGATAAGCATTTGGCACTTTATTTGACTTAATTGAGTTCAAAATCGTCTCAGCTAAAACCTCTTGTCCAATCAGATCATCAAATATCTGAGGTCTATATTTAAGTGCCAAAACTTTATTATTTTTATTCATTTAATTTGCTTAGGAGACTAGAACCTGAATAACTGTCTCTACGACTGCTTCTGTTAAGATCTGGTCGGGTTCAAGCAGCATTCACCTCTAGCCTCCAAAACT
>MDSZ01030270.1_pt1 | contig 11153 bp, 4 predicted proteins | sample 811201 | NCBI WGS metagenome assembly MDSZ01 (sample SAMN05326647, study PRJNA326480) | marine metagenome | isolation source: seawater | place: Indian Ocean: North | collected 2010 | reverse complement strand
TATTAACAAATCGTCTAAACTTTTGTAGTGTCTTTGGATTAAGTGCATAGAAATCTAATCTAGACACACCATCAGTTGTAGTTGTTGATTTTGTAGCTAACTGATTAATCTCTGTTTTGTTAAAACCAAACTCTTGTAATGCTCTAGTTAGATCTGAGTTGTTTCTTAATCCAGGCATTGCTTGTGTTAAGATGTCAACAAACATCTCTTGCATAATAGTAGTAGAAGCATTTACTCCATTAACTTTAAAAGCTAAGTTGTGTAACTTATCTAACAAAGAACCACCACCAGTACGTGTATCTGTCAATCGTCTAACAACAGCGTTATTCAAAACATCAAACCCAGCACCAAGTCCCATGTAGTACCGTTTCATTTGGTCTGGATCTCTATCAAACCTTCTTTGTAACCCTGCTTCATACGCATCCCAGAAATTAGCATTCTGTTCTTTAAATGAAACACCAAGCATTTCTAAAGTAGATATTGCATTTGGTATATCAGTAAGTGATGAAATACCAGCACCTGATAAAAACAGAATATCACTAGCTTGTTTTACGTTCTTAGTAATAGCGTGAATATCAACATCAACTGGATTATCAAGAATACCAGTCATACCATCTACAGTCTTTTCAAACCAAAGTCTATCAGCCTTAGTACCACCTTCTACTTCGTTTGCTATTTCTTTAAGTAGTGTAGCAGGCTTTGTTCCTGCAAACTTTGCCATAACAGCTAAGCCAGCTCGACGCTGAATCTGTTGAAACAATAAATGACCAATAGACTCATAACCACTAAACTCAACTGCTACATCTGTAGCAAAATCTCGTTTTACAACAATGTTTCTAGATTGAAATGTGTTGTTTAAATCAAACTGTGGATCTTCATCACCACCTCGTTTTGCAGGATCAAGACTATTGTACCATTGTTCCAAGAACAATTCAAAATCAAAATCAACTTCCTTACCATCAATAACTAACTTAGGACCAACTCGTTTCTGTGTTTCAGCAACATCAATAACCTCACGCATTCTTTTCTTAAATGCATCCTTGCCCATTCTGTAAACAATCTCAGAATCCCATTTCTGGCTAATACCACCAAAGTCTCTTGCTATGTCAATCTTTAGCCCAGCAGCATTCAAATCTTTTAGAATACGCATCTCTGTTGCCATCAAAACTTTAAATAAGTCTTGTAGTGCTTTGTGTTTCTCCCATGCCTTAGGAAGTTTTCTATCAAGCATAGCATTATGCAACTGTCTGTGAAACTCTTTTGATGCTCGTTTTTTATTCTTACCAAACATCTTCCACTTTGTGTACTCAGTCTTGTCACGAAATGCTTTAAAAATACCAATAGATGTATCCGCTAAAAACAACTCTAATAACTCATGCTCAGCTAATACATCAAACAATGGAACTGCTGCTTCTTGTGATGCAGTAATAACTTCTACTTCAAGACCTGCTTTTGCTGTTAAGTCTTTTCTATCTTGCCCATCAAGCATAGTCCGTAAAAGCTTCATTCTTTGACTTTTAGGTGCTTGATTTACAATGTCTAAAATCTTTTTCTTTTTAGCTGCGTTACCTACAATCTCAAGTATTTTATCAGAGTAGTACTCATACAATACATCTTGTTTCTTGTCTGCTCCTAGCTTCTGTACTCTACGCTTAACTTCAAACTCTCTTAGTGCGTCTGGTTGAGTTAACTCATCTCTGTACAAATCTTTTACTAATCTGTACATTGCTCTTATATCAGAATCAGATATAGCTCCCTCATTAAATAATTCTTTTACTGTAGCTTTATACTCACCAGCAGATATCAATGGTGTATCATCAGGATCTATGTCTTGTTTATTAGGATCAACCCTAGTCATTAAGACTGATAAGAAACCATCAACATCAAAGCGACCGTTATTAGTTTCATCTACTGGTAAAAGTGATTTAAGATCCTCTATGAACCCTTTTCTTCTGCTTGATGATATCTCTGCTCTACTCTTAGATAAATCAGGGTCATCTGCTATAAAGTCTCTATCAAGTCTAGATGCATATGGAGGCTGTTGAAATGGTGGATACTCAGAACGAATACGAGAAAAATTACCTTTAAAAAATCTTACAGCTGCTATCTGTGCATCTTTGTTGTTTATTCTAGCTTTTAACTGTTCTCTAAATGATGAACCCTTTAGCCCCTCAATCTGATCCATAACTTTGTCTGCAAGAGCACTGAGCTTAGGACTAAGCTTATCAACAGTGTTTGTTTTGATTGCACTGTATATACGAAGGTAGTCGGTTCTACGATTGTTTAAAAACTCTGACACAGGAGAATCACCTGAAACCTTTGCTTGTTCAGCCACCTCATCAGTCATTACTTTATTAAGAGCATTTTTTAAGCCTTCATCAAAATGAACTTCCATCATACTTTTAAGCTTTCTAGCTCTAGCAGGAGTTAAGTTCTCAAATGCAACAGTGCCATCACCCTCTAAAGCAGAGTTGATCTCATCTACAAATAATTTGGATTGATTGACCTGCGATCTAAATGCTGGGTTGCTTTTATACAGAACACTAGCAGCCTTACCAAACTCTCCTGTCTCCATAAAAGAATACATTTCTTCGAATGCTTGTATAGAACGAATGTTTTTGGCTGCTCTACCGTATGCTAGGTAGGCATTTATTGGACCAAACAAACCTGTACCAATAGCTGTACCTAACCCTACGTTAGCAATAGAATCAAGAACTGAGTAATCTTTATCATATATGTGTGCTTCTCGTATATACAACGGCTCTACTGCAGCATTACCCAATGCAGAATAGACCGCTGTATCTTTTACACTTTCAAAAGCAGCACTTAGTTTCTTACCTCTGTTTATAGCAATAGAAGTCTTTGCTAATCCTCCTGCCCCTGCTCTAATCCTAGAAGCAACACCAAGACCTGGAAGATAGTTAATTGGATTTACTAGCTCACCAGCAAAACTTCCAATCATGTTAGCACCACCATACTGTTTGTTTATCCGAGTCTGTCTTAAATTATCTCTTATTCTATCGTCTAATCTAAGCTCAAACTGTGTAGGTGTCTCATCTTCTAGGTACTCTAAATCTGTAAGATACTTTTTGTTGTAGTTATCCACATACTCTCTAGTAACAGGTTCTAACTTGTTCTTATCATCTAAATGATTTGCAAGCATATAACCTATTGTAGAATTAGCTAAACCTTTAACAGTGTCATAACTATCTTGTGCCGAAGCAACTAAACTCTCACCCTTATTTGATAATGAGTATCCTAAGTTCCCTAGATTAGTAGGTGCTCTTAAAGCTTTTGGTTGTGTATAAAAGTTTGTCACTTAGTTAGAAAATTTGTTTTTAGCTCTTATACTCTCTCTGTACTCAGTTTGAATATAAGATGCTGCAGGAAGTGGTGCAATAAGAGATGGATCATCTTGTTTCTCAAAAGCTCCTAAACCATACTGATTTAACAAATCAACTTGTTTTGAAGTAGCAATAGTAAAAGGTAAGACAATCAAATTTCCATCAGCGTCTTGAAGGTAGTTACCATCTTCACCTCTTGCCACATAATTTAAAGGCTCATATCTGTCATTTGTTGGATTAAAGTACTGAACCTGTGTTACTGGGTTATTGTTACTATCCACAGTATTCTGACTAAAATCAAAAGCAGCTCTTGCTATGCCAGCAGAGTCTTTAATAGTTATAGTTGCTAAATGTTCAGCTAACGCAAGTGGATCATCTTGTAAGCTTTTTATCTTAGCTAACTGATCCTTAGTTTCTTCATAAAACTTTTTTCGCCCAGATGAATATGCCAATGATCTTTGAGCTTTTACATCTGTTGGTGTAAATATATCATCAACAATAAAATTAGAATCTCCAGACAATGCCATAAAGTTTACTTCAGTTACACGATCCTCAACTTGCTTTAGTGTAGCTGTGTAATCACCTGTAGCTATCTGACTTAAATTTTGTGTAATTGTCTGAACTGGGTCTATAAGATCAATTCCAAACGGAAGCTCAAATTCTTGATCACCCATAATAGCTCTATAACCAGAGCTTCTACCATACAACACTACATTAACACCTGTAGCAAAAACTTCAGGTGCCACATACACATTTGTACCGTAATCTTCTGATTGTCCGTAATAACCAATCTTAGCTATAATATCCTCTGCAGGTTTTGCTACCAATAATCTTTCTAACTCAGAATCAATCTTATCTGCGTTAAATGATACATAAAGATTTCTTTTTGCAGTCTCTCTTTTCTCATCTGCTAGACCAAGCATTAATATATTATACCAAGGTTTGCTCTTATCAGCACTGTTCATAATTGAGTTTATAGAATCCATGATAGCAGCATTCTGTATCTCTTTATAAAACTGAACTGCTTGTTGGTTACCTTGTGAACCAAAGAAACTTATTTGGTCTGCAACAAATGATTCACGTGTAGCAGCAAAACCTTCAACATTTCTGATTAATTGTTTGATATCTTCATCTGGACCATTTGATAACAAGTTATATGCTTCAGAATCTTGTTTGTAATTACCTAGTTTTATAACAAACTCTTCTCCAAGTTGAAGAGCTTCTTCTTTAGTGCTAGCTCTAGCCATCGCCATATACACTAAACCTTTTTGATAATCACCATCGCTTTGTGGATTGTTCATAAGGTTTCCAGCATATGTGCTTAACTCTTTTAAATTATTAGAAGTTAGTGCATCTCTTATATACAACACAGACCCATCAATATCTTCTCTATTACTACTAATCTTAAACTCATTAGTTGTAATTGGCTCTTTATACAAAGATAAGCGTGAGTACCCTAAATCATTTAAGATAGCTCTTTGTTCACTTTGGTCAGATGTAAAATACTCAAGAACTCTTGTATCTCCCTTATCAAGAGAAGTTTTAATAGTTGTAATCAACTCGTTTCTTACTGTACGGTACTCAGTCTTTATCTCTTCAGTTGCATCTGCTAATACAGCAGGAACTAAATCATCTGCTGACGCTTCAAGATTAAAGCTTTGTTTTTGAATTGAGGATATAATATCTGTGTCTAACACACTAAGACCATCTTCTTCGTCATCTATCTGAACTGATGTTAAAGCTATACTTGATTCAAGCTTTGCTAGTTGTGCTGTTGAAAACAAAGAAACACCATCTTTAAGGTTAGAGTTATGCACATCTAACAAACCAATTAAATCAGTATTTATGTTTTCTAATGTTTCTTGATTTGGTTGACGGTATGGATCTTTAGTAGTTGTTGATCTTAAAATACTTGATGTTTTATTAAGAGACTCTACACCAGCATCTTTAAGAGTACTTTGTACAGCAGCAATGTGGTTCTTCTTAGCTTTTGCAACTGTTGTAGCAAAGTTTAATAGCGTAGTAGATTTAATATTAGCAAACTCATCTGAAGTTGTTACTTCGTTCCATTTCTTCAACAACTCTGTTTTCTGATCATTGTTTGTAGTCAATGCTAACTGATGCTCAAACAAACCTGTTAACATATTTTCAGCATCGTTTCTCCATTCTGCAACAGACCCTGAAGCTTTTAAAGATTGAACAGATGAATGATTAAGATAATCAGCAATAGTGTTAAGTGCTATATCAAACTCTTCTTCTGGAATCTCTACCTCGCTATACGCTGTCTGTAAATCTAATATAGATTTTCTAGTAGTTGCTTGTTGTTTCTTAACACTAACTAAATTCTCTTGTTTTATTAGCTCGTTGTTAGCTCTTAAATTATTTGTTGTATACAACTCTTTAATCTTGTTATCAACACCATATCTTTCAAACACACCTTTATCTGAAACTGTACCACCCTCAGAATAAAGGTTGTAATCTAGTCCTTTCTCTGGGTTAAGTAAATCCCAATTAGATTTAGCTTCATTAATTTTTTCTTCATCACCAGACGCAAAAGAAGTCATCAGGTTGTCATATGAGGTAGCTAATGTATTTTTATAATTAGAAAGAACATTGTCAGTTGTAACCTTATCTCGGATCTTAGACTGTTCTTCCATGTCTTGGTTGATCTTTAAATTAACCCTCTCAATATCTTGGCTCATTTGTTTTAAGCCCTTAGCTGCAGCTCTACTTGCTGCACTAACAACACTCACATCAGGATCAAAACCCATTGTCTTAGGCGTTACTGTAGCCTGCCTAACCATTCCTGTACTTACTTTAATAGCCATAAATTAATTTGGTGCTCCTGGTTGATTTGCTGATATTAACATAGATCCAAAAGAACCAAGCAACTCTGCTGTTGCAGCACTTCTGGTCTGACTAGCTTTAAACATATTTTGGTTATAACTAATCTTTCCTTCGTGTAAAATATTTCTTGCCTCAGCCGCACCTGTATCAGCTTGAAGCTTACCAAGTCTTGTAAATTCTTGAATCTGTAGTTGAGATGACAATGTCTCATCTGATCGAGCAGCTAACATATCTTGCTCCTGATTAAACTGCTGCATTTCCATAGCGTCTATAATCGCTGAAGATGTACCACCATAACCTATTGTAGCAACTTTACTTTTCTCATAAGCAAACTTAGTCTTAGAGTCTCGAATCTTTTTTGCATAGTCATCAACAAGCTTAGATCTATTATACACAGCTTGTGATTTCTTAAAAGCTGTATCTTGAGCTTGTTGTTGATAGTTTTGCCTAGTAACCGTAGCATTATACTCAGCAGCATCCAATGAAGCTTGAGCATTACGTTCATGCATATCAGCCTCAGCCCTTGACCCCATGTATGAGGTAAGGCTAGAAGCTGCTGACAATAAAATTCCTACTTCCATTACCCTGTCAAATCTGTTTTGGTTACCATTGCGGTTAGTGTTAAACTCGCAGGCTCATCCTGTTGTATCTCTGGTATTCTGTCAACTCCGAACGTTGAACCTATGACTGGTCTCTCTTTGTCAAAGCCAGTATAGTTTGCAGTTGGTAGTGTTACTGTTTCAAACGAACCACCTATACCTAACTTAAACTTACTTGTGTTAATAACATGAACCTTAGTTGATATAACACGTATCTCATCTGCACCAAACGCAGGCTTACTTGCACCATCCCATGTAGGATACATTGGCTGTAATGTACCTGTGTATCGTCTACCTACTGTAAATGATACAGCACCAGTAGTAGGACCAGACCAACTTGGTATTGCAATCGTGCCATTACCTGATGTCTTACTTAGTACATGCTCACCATAATAAACTCCATTAGCTACAACAGCTAGTGTCTGACCATTGCTAAAGTTATTCTGTGATCCTAGTGTAATAGTTAATGTACCAGTAGATATAATAGTAGATACATCTGCAACAGCGATTCTAAATGAACCATCTAAATACTCTGTAGGTTCTACTGTAGATCCTCTTGGAGAGTATAATGTTTCAAACTGTAATGATGTATTCTCTCTAGCAGCAATAACAACTTTATCATTACCAGATAGATACCCTTCTCTTACACAGGTTATGTCTTCAACAACAGTACCGTGATCTACCTTAGACCAAGCGTAGTACTCTTCTTGTCTATGATAACTTAGTATATATATTAAACCACTTTCAGTTAACACCCAAATTCTAGGTTGTGGGTTCTCTTGAACAGTGAGACGTTTAATTGGGTCAGTAATAAATGTAGGGTATATAAACTTAGACAAGTCATTAGCATTTGATGATTGTATCTGTCCATCATACTTATACTCCATTACTTTTGTGTCTGACTCATCAGGAAAAAATATAGATGTACCAATCATGTGAGCTTCACCCTTACAGTTAACCTCGTCAACTAACTCAATACGAATTGTCTTAGGACTAATAGCGGCTTCATATTGATTAGGTATGACTCTGAAAATACCACGGCTAGTTCCAATAACTAAGTCTTTAGCAGCAAGCATCCACCTAATAGATGAGTTAACATTACTTAGTGGATAACTGATACCATTAGTATCTAACACTTGTTTGTCACCTTCTGTTGGTGCAAAATCTGTTTCGTCATCTATCTTACTAATAAATACAAAGTTAGGGTGTGTTGGTGTACCTCCGTAAACTCTACGTCTTTCAAACTTAGCAACTTCTTTTGGAAAGTTGTTACTGTACCAAGCTCCAAGACTAAAGGATGTAGCAACACCAGCATTCTCAAACTCTCCAGTTGTTTCGTTTCTAGGTACTGGTGTTCTAAGCAATGCTTCAACAGAGTTACCAAAACCATTAACTACTTTGGCATAAGCAACACCATTAGGATAATCTAACTTAAGGTATCTTCCTACACCATTTTCTAAAAAGAATGTAGAAGCATTTGTTCCTGTAGCATTAACTATAATGTTGTTTGCTATCTCAGTTACAGCTACACCAGCACCTGGTGATATGAGATTACCTGTGCTTGCCCCTGAATCATATGTCTCAACTTGAGTGGCTGTAGCGTCGATCTCATGTACAACCATTGCAAGTGCTGAAGTCAGATCACCAACAACAGAGGTAGCACCTGTACCAGTTGCAGTGTGAAAGTCACCACCACTCCAAGTAAATGTTCTTTGACCTGCATCTACAACTGCAGCTACAACATTACTAGCTGAACTACCATCACGAACATCAAACGTACCTGGACCATACGACTTGTACACATTACCGTACTGGTAGAAGTCAGAATCTGCAGCGGTAGTTATAGCAGTACCGTATAAAAAATCTACAGGGTGTGTCTCTGTTCCTAAAAACCTTTTTACTTTTACCCAACGTGTTGTTGTTCTGGTTGCACCAAGCACATCGTTTTCAAATGTTTTTTCTGGATCAACTCTTATATAGGAGTTTTGTTGTGACGCATTAAATACTGTAGTGTCAGATCTTAAATGTATATCTCCGTTAGGTACACCATCTTTTACATAACGAGCATCATTACCTGTGTTGTCAATAAGTTGTAGCAACGCACCTGAATCTTTAACAGTTGTAACAAAATCAAAAGCATCTACATACACCACATCATTTGTTGGTGGTTGTACAACAGTAGAGTATATACCAGTAGCAGTAGCTATAACTTTACCAGCAACTGTAACTCCACCTACGTCATACTCAACAAACCAATCTTGTGAAAACTGGTTAGGTGTTCCACCATCCCAATCAGACTTAATTACTGTAAACGCATTCTGCTTTTCAAGCTTAACAATCTCTTGTCCTTTGACTGCGGTAAGTTGAATATCACTTGTGTCTTTTTCTAAGAAAGGTTCTATGTATGTTTGTATCTCTGCTAATGTCCAATCATCATCACCAGCTAAAGGTACTTGTGCTCGTAGTTGATCAGGTAAACTATCAGGATCGTTGACTCCATTATGATCTGGTCCATCTACACATTTTAGATTATCAAATGTAGGTGGATCATTTATAACATCGTCAGACAAATCATTTGGTGTACCACCATCGTTAAAGCCTACAGATCTTAAGTTAAAAAATTGAAAGTTAATATTAGCAAACAACTTCCTTGGTCTGTGTTGTTCGTGTGCTACATACAGTACATCAGTCTCAGAACTAAACCTTAAATCAGGTAGCTGACTAGTTGTGTATGGTGTAGTTACTGTGTCTTTTAGTACATTGCTTTCTGCATCATATACTTTCAAAAACAAATTACCAAACACAACACGGTAGTTCTTGTTTGTTGATAATGTAACTGATGTCTGTCTTACATAAGAATCAGAAGCATATGCGGAGTCAACTGTAGTTGTTTCAAAACCTGCTCTATACTCAGCTGGTCCTTGAAGAGATGGTAAAAAGTTATTTAGCTTACGGCAGGAGTTAGCAGTCCTTGGTAGATCAGTACGACCTACAAGATTATCGGTGATCAAACCACCAGAGAAATTAGTTACTACATTAGTATACCGAGCCATAAGTATGATGAGTGCCTATAATTCTTGAGTTGCCATCATGAATAAATGATTGTGCACTACCTTGTCTACCTTCAAGAGTTCTAGCTCTTCGTAACGCTTTCATGTACTGGTTGTGCAATATTTCATGTCTGTTCTCTGAACCAGATAACTCAATAGCAATCGCTTGTGCTATATGCAGTACAATCAATCGGTTTAGAAATGCTGGTAAAGCTGTAGCATTAGTAGATAAGTCAGGTACAAAAGTATAGTACATGCACAACTCTTTTTCATTTGTGTGCAACTGATTATCATAGAATGTGTAATCTGTTATTACAACTGTGTTATCTTTGTTAGTAAGATAGGTAAGTAAATTATAATCACTCGGCAACGTATAGTAATAATCATACTGTGTATCTGTTGCTGGTGTTGAATTAACTGCGGTTAGTGAAGCCTTCTTTGTATTATAGTTAAATATGTTTTCTGCAAACACCTCAAGCACTGCATCTAGATATGCTTGATGTACAATCTGGTACGTAGCACTAGTTGTATCAGTAGCTTCTAGATGGTAACTCCCTACCTTTCGTAAGGCGGAGTTCATAATGTTTAACTTTGTAGGTGTAGTGCTCATACTAACTTATTTCTCTAGATGTTTCACTTTTTGTTGCTGCTTTATTAACTCTAACTGGACCTTCAAACACACCTCCATTATTTAAAGGAATTGAATACCTTGAACTTCCAGGCTGTAAAACATTAGAAGTAAGAAACCCTGGAGAAAATGTAATTGGTGCTCCAGTAACAACTCCTGAGTTTAACGTCTCAGTTGGGTATGTGATTGTTGTGTCTGTTATACCAGACGGATCATAAGGAAGACTAGGATCAAGATAAGTAATCTTAAGATGGGAGTTTTGAGAATTGTTGTGACGCATATATTCGCGATCACCATAATCATCAGAAACCGATCTAGGTTGTACTATCTTATCTCCCATAGATGCACTCGAAACTGCTATATCTCTAAAGTATTTTCTTAACTGTGCTGGTGTGGTTGTAGGATACTTAGATAAGACTAATGCTGCAAGCCCACCCAAAATAGGAGCTGAATATGAAGTTCCAGTTAAATTTTTACCATTTTGAAGTGTGTGTAGATCCTCACTAGGTACTGTTGTAATTAAATTTGTACCTGCAACATAACAATCTACTCTAGGACCTCTGTTTGAAGTTGGGTTAGTAAATTCACCTTGATAAGGGCAAACTTCTTTAAAACTTTCCACAGTATCTGTTATTGTGGTGTTACCATCATTAAACCAACTATGTAAATTACCAACAACAATACT